>OCTX012110184.1_pt1 | contig 12812 bp, 8 predicted proteins | sample 1539691 | NCBI WGS metagenome assembly OCTX01 (sample SAMN02144231, study PRJEB22623) | gut metagenome | biome: sheep rumen | host: Ovis aries | place: New Zealand
AACGCTGCTTGCCATGCGCAGGCTTGGACTGCGAGAGATCCAGACCGTCTTTGACATGGACTATATGTCCAACCACCATGTTCAAACCGGATATGAAAACCTCTATGCCATACTCGACAGCGTGGGTCTCCCCTATCGCACGCTTCTGTGGGATCCCCGCTACAAAGGTCTCGACGACTACATCTGGCAATACCAGCTGCAGTCACAGCGCATATGACGTCACCGGGCGGAGCCAACAACTCCGCCCGGTCTTTTGTAGTTGGAGCCGAAGAGGCGTTAATAATAGTCAAGTACGATTTGCCGAATCGTACTTGACTATTTAGGCATCGTGTGCTATACTACAAATAACCTTAACATGGGGGTAGACTATATGTTTATCGGCAGAGAGCGGGAGCTTGCCTCCCTGCGTCAATTATATAGTTCCGACAAATTCGAGTTCGTGGTCCTCTACGGCCGCCGGCGCGTGGGGAAAACTGCGCTCATCAACCATTTTATCGACGGCAAAAAAGCCATCTATTTCATGGGCGTTGAGAGCAACGCGAAGCAGAACCTGGAGAACTTCAGCAAGAGCATCATCGAGTATGCCAGCGGCATCGAGGCCGAGACCTCCTTTGCCTCCTTCCAGGCAGCACTGGAGACCGTTTTCCGGCTCTCTGAGAACGAGCGGATCATCCTGGCCATCGACGAGTATCCTTACGTGGCACGGGCATCCAAGAGCTTGGCCTCCACGCTGCAGCTGCTGATCGACAAGTACAAGGACCGCTCCAAGCTGATGCTGATCCTCTGCGGCTCGTCCATGTCCTACATGGAGGACCATGTGCTGGCCTATAAGGCGCCGCTCTACGGCAGGCGCACGGCGCAGATCAAGCTGCAGCCCTTCGACTTTGAGGAGACCTGCCGCTATTTCGGCAGCTTCTCCACCGAGGAGAAAGCCCTTGCCTACGGAATCGTGGGTGGGACGCCACAGTACCTTCTGCAGATGAACGACCGCATCAGCATCGAGGAGAACGTCAAGAACACCTATCTGAACCCCACCTCCTCCCTCTGCGAGGAGCCGACGAACCTTCTGAAGCAGGAGGTCCGGGAGCCGGCGATCTACACAGCTATCATCACCGCCATCGCCACCGGCGCCTCTCGCATGTCGGAGATCTCCGGCAAGGTGGGCGAGGATACGAACGTCTGCTCCACCTATCTCAAAAACCTCGTCGCGCTGGGCATCGTGCAAAAAGAGACGCCCTACGGCGAGAAGGCGTCCAAGAGGTCGATCTATTCCATCGACGACAATATGTTCCGCTTCTGGTATCGCTTCGTGCCGGAGAACGCCTCCATGATCGCGCGCGGTGCGGCGGATCTTGTCTACAAGCGCATCGAGCCGCATCTGAGCGAGTATATGGGCAAGGTGTTCGAGGAGATCTGCAAGCAGTACCTTTGGAAGCTGCTGCTCAACGGCAAGTCCCCGGTGGAGTTCGCCTCCCTGGGCCGTTGGTGGGGCAACGATCCCGTCCACAAGTGCCAGGCCGAGATCGACATCATGGGCGAGCAGGACAAAGACACTGCACTTTTTGCCGAGTGCAAGTGGACAGCGGAGCAGGTCGATCTCGCCGTCCTGGAGACGCTTCTTGCCCGCAGTGAGCTGTTCCCCTACAAGAACAAGCACTTTTTCCTCTTCTCCAAATCTGGCTTCACCAAAGGCTGTGAGGAGAAGGCGAAAGAGCTTGGGAGCGTATCACTGGTGACGTACGGGGAGATTGTGAAAGCTTTTGAATAGACGATAAGTCACCCTGCACGCTGCATCCAGCGCGTTATCTGTCCGGTATACTGGACACCAAGTGTGATAAAGTATACTTGCAGTATGCTTTATTGCGCATAAAAAGAGACAAGGCAGGTTCCTCTTTTTGAACCTGTTTTAGGAAGCGGGATAATTGCATGAAAGCATGGAAGAGCAAAAAAGAACAGACTATTGCTTCAGAGCGCTATTGCCCTGTTCTTAGCACAGAATACCAGGACTTATTTCAAACGCTAACTAAGCGTTTGAGGGACACGTTACCGATGAATAGAGCAAAGATCATTGGTAACGAATTGAACCGAATCTCTGAAATTGCCGAGGAGACAGATCTCGAATGCAAGAAATATATGGCAGCATTGAGTGTTCTGGTCGATCTTTCCCTTCAAGGCTGGATTTTTGACTTTCAAGATGATCAGCTTACCTTGAAAATGGAAAACGATAGCATTGATGATAAAGAGAAAATTCGCTATAGACTTAGCGCAGAGCGCAATGCACAATTCAAAAGTGAAAGCGTCGCCCGCTTCATTAAGTACATGGAGACCGAGCGAAACTATAATGGCGCTCTGGTATCGGTTAGATGCTTAATTGGAAATAAAGACGCTCTCATCCATGCAATTAGAGAGGAGCGTCAGGTCTGTGAACCATATATTCAAATGGTAACAGGCGACAGAGATGAGCACACAGGCTTCAAGCTTTCGGATATTTGGAGATATTTCCGCTATACGTGGTCTATCCCCTATAAGACAATGCCTGGGAGAAACATATACTATCTTGTTAGGGACAGATTGCAGCCATATCACCCGATCATCGGCATTTTTGCCTTGGGGAATTCCGTTCTTAATCTGACTGTTCGGGACGATGATATTGGCTGGACGGTCGAAGCAATCAAGAAGGAAATGTCACAGCGACTTCACACGGAGTATTGTGAGCAAACTGTAAGTGGAACAGACGGAAAAACGGTTAAGGTAAAAATCCAAGCGCCTATCGAAACCAAGGAAGAATTTTTAAGGCGTAGACAAGCGTACGCAGGCCGGCTCTTTCCACTTCTCGTCAAAAATGTTAATACAGCAATTTCGGAAATCTATACCGGTGATCTTGGCTATTATAAGCAGACCAAATACCCCCGTCAGGAGCAGGTCGATGAGTTGTATGCCATAGCTGCGGAGTATTCCGAAAGGGCAATAAATAACAGAAACAATGAAACAGCTCCTAATTGGCGGGAGGAAGCAAGGAGTAATCTCTTCAAGCGTAAGCGCGCGTCCGAATTGGCCAAGCTCTTGGAAACAAAAATAGCATTTAACAATGCTATTGGACAAAGCAATGAGGACAAGCTTCTATCTCTACTTGCATCTGAAGCGGGTCGAAAAGCAATTTATACTGCGCTGATAGCAAACAGGAAATGCAAAATCGGCTCAAATATGATGGACATTATCGTTTGTGGCTCCATCCCGCCATATAATCAACTCTTAGGCGGTAAGCTTGTAAGCATTCTTGCTTGTAGTCCGAGAGTGATCAGCGATTATACTCATCGTTATGAGAAGCAAATCAGCGAAATCGCTTCCAGGATGAAGGGTGAACGAGTAATCCGCGATAGCCGCCTAGTCTATCTAGGAACCACCAGTCTATATGCCGTCGGCAGCAGCCAGTACAATCGTATAAAGGTGCCATTAGGCAACAGCAGATTACTTGAGTTTCGTGAAATGGGAGTAACGGAGGGGTATGGTACCGTGTTCTTCTCAAGGGAAACCACCGCCCTGTTCTCCAGAATTCTTGAGCTGCAGGATGGTGGAAAGCGCATTAATCATGTTTTTGGAGAGGGAACAAGCCCTCGCTTCCGAATGATCAGCCGGGGGCTGAGTTCTATTGGAATCCGTGCTGATGCATTTCTAAAGCATTACTCTCCTCGTATCGTATACTCTATCGATCTTGCAAAAAACACGAAGGATTATTTGATGGGCTATACAGATGCCGTGGATTATGGCTTCAACCTCGACAGCATGGAAGAGGTCACGCAAGGGACACAGGCGTTGATTGATTATTGGTATGATCGTTGGCTGACAAAGCGATTAACAACAGTAGATATTATCCAGCGGCTAAACGATTTTATGGTGGATGATTTCTTGCTGGGAAGCATGTAAGGAGGCAACTATGTCAAAGCTCGATTTTATCAAGAAGCTATATAACGGGAAGAACTGTTATTCTGACCACATGAATGAGGATGAGCTTGGCTTTCTACACATTCCGTCCGGTATTGAGCATCTTGTCTCTGATATGCTTGATAAGCACAAGCTCGTATTTCTGACTGGAAATCCTGGTGATGGTAAGACCTTCATTATTAAGGCCATTGAGTCATGCATTACCAGAAATAACGCATTTGTTGAAACTGACTTTAATAAAGTTACGCATTATGATGACGTCGCCAGGACCATTGTTGACCTCTATGTAGAAAAGCGGCCTGCAGTGTTCGCTATTAATGAGTATCCGTTTCTGCTGCTGTGTAAGGAGATCAAGCGGATTAATCCTGATATCCACAGCGAAATAATGCGGGCAAGGAAGTCAGCGATCACCTATGAGATTTCCGAGCCCATTAAGCATATTGCTGTTGTTGACCTTAATGAGAGGAATCTTCTTACTAAGGATAACCACTTACTTGATACTCTCCTCACAAAAATGACAAATTTGCTTTCCAGCGAGCCGGTACACAGTCAAGCCTTACAGTATAATCTTCGTGCGCTTCAAAGTGCAGAAATCAAAAGGCAGGTTGTTTCTTTGCTGGAGCTGGCATCCTCCGATTGTGAGCATTTCGCAGTAAGGGATATTCTTGGCGCGTTCTCATTTATGCTCACAGCGTGCACGATGGATGAACATGAAGGTCAATATTACTATTCCGCAATATTCGAGGGCTCGAATGATCTGCTCCGCTCCATTCAAAAGTTCGATCCGATCTATCTGTCTGTGCCATCACTTGATGAGAATCTCTGGAATGGAGCCCTAAGCGAAGGCTGGCTCCTAGAGCCTCCTCAGAAATGGCCAAATGATCCCGCCTTTGAGGATGACGTTGACGCTGCAGTTGAATGCTTTAAGGAGATTAAGAGAAAGTATTACTTTGAAAATCTTGATGGTCTAGGCTTGCTCAAGCTTCAGCCGGAAGAAATTCGAAAGAGCATGGAGGTTTTCACAGCCTTTGATTCTCAGAAGAAGAAGATCAAGGAACGGCTTATCCGGTCTATAAACAAGCTGTTTCTGCCCTCGTCCGATGACAAAAAGCAGTTACACATTTGGACCACACATAGATACGACCTCAGTCAGGAGGCAGCCGTTGCTATATCCAGTAAATCTGTTGATTCTAGCGAGCTTGAGATAAAAATGCCCCGTCCAGCGGATTGGCTGCAGGGCATGGAATACATGCCAAATCACATTATTCTGAAGCCCAAAGATGGCGATTCCCCTGTGCTAACCCTGGATGCTGATTTCTTGCGAACCCTCGACGCCGTGGAAAACGGTTATCCTGTAGGCCTTTTGGCCCCACAGTACGAGCAGGCGGCGGCAATGTTTCTTCAGCAGCTAGACAATTATGGATATGCTGAAGAAAACGACGACGGGGAAATCATTTTAGCAAGCAGGATCAACAGTAGTAAGAAAACGGTGCTGATACAGGATGGGAAATACGACTTTGAGGAGGGCGAAGAATAATGGCTGCGGATACTCTGAAACGCATAGGCGATAAAATTTGCCTGGATTATCTTGGCTTCAATCCGACCTCTAACTCGACAAAGCCTCCTCATATCGCTAATGGCCTGTTCCGTGCCTGTATTGGAGAAACCTGTGATACAAGGGATGTGCACGAGTGGGTTATTAGCGACGGGAGAAAGGATGCCATTCCGTCAGAAAAAATCGTAACAGATTACGCCTGCATATTAGAAAAGGGCGAGCAGGAAAAGCCGTCAAACATTAAGCAACTACGCTATTTTTTGGGCGAGATTTTCAACCAGGACAATACGCTCTATCCCCAATACGATTTTTCGGTTATGGACATTTCCTCTCACTGGATGGTCAAAGGGCGATTGAATTCCGAAGCGCGTATTGGAGACTTCATTTTTGAAATACTCGCAAAGGAGCTTAACGGCAAGCGGTCTCCTGCTATTTCACTGTTGCAGGATGCTCTAAGCAATGATTCAGATGATCTCACAAAGCTTATTAAGCCAATTCTTACTGCCCCCTCGGATAAGGAAAAGCGCAGCATCCATGGAATTCAATATCCTGAAGATAGCGAAATACGTTGGGATAGCTGCAAGGAGAGGCTGCGGAACGGCTTTGATCGGCTTGCTGATAACATCATAGCGACGGGCGAGAACAGAAACAGCCTTTTGGTCATGCGAAGGATCATTAACTTCGCTATGTTTTCAACCTTTATCTACTTAACACAGGGTAATGCTGCGGCATACGGTGGGAGCAACCCACCTATTCTTCTTGATGCCGGGGCGGACCTTGAGTCGATAAAAAAGGCGAGTGAGCAGGCCTATACGTTAGCCAAAAAAACTGTTGAGGATTTCTTTATCAACTCAATTGATGTGACCCTGAAGGAGGAAATCCCCTCCGACACTGCTGAAGAATGCCAGCGCTGGATTGATAGCATGGTGTTTTCCTCTGTTAATCGAGAGGAAAGCATTAGAAAGGCTGTAAAGAGCTATTATGATAGCTTCATTGGCGAGGATGGGTCGCCAAGGCTCGCGCTCTCAAGAGCCCTCCAGATTGCTCTATACACCTTTGAGTACAAGAACAATTCCCCCTCTGCCTTCTGTAGAGTGCTGGGCGTCAGATGTGGCTTGATTGGTCCAAGAGGCAACCGTGCGAATATCAAGCGTTATCTGATTAATAGCTTTACGCTGGAAACCGTTACTCTAAGTGCGTTGAGCAAGGATGATCTCGAGGATGGAATTGAACTTAAGGAGTTAAGCGAAAAGCTGGTTTCTGCATACAACATCTTAATTGGATCTGATGCTGAGACAGAATACAGCATTCTCGAGACCTATAACATAGCACAATCTACTCCCGGCGATCTACGTGGTGATTTGAGCATCAACTCGCAAGCTATAGCCAATACTTATATTTCTCTGGGTATGGGGAAACGATATGCCGATGGAGTTACATTAATCGGGTGGAGGCTTTGATATGGAGAAAACACTGCTGACTAAGGTAATAACGCAGCTTGTTAATGAACGCGCAAAGGCTCAGGAATATGGTGTGGCGCTAGTCAACATTCCCGACTTTGATTACGTCTCTTTTGTACAGGGTCTATCCTCCGAAAGAAAGGCTGCCTTGTTCTTCTTGGGCTTTCCTCCTGCGGCAAGGGCTCGTATTGAAAGTGAGCTTCCCCAAAGCGAAAAGCTCTCTTATGATTTTACCGTAGAAAAGGCCGAGGAATCGCGCAACTCTGGTGATGAAAGCATTTTCCGAGTCCTGATTATTAAGCGCGCAGAAATGGAAAAGATGTCATCTCTACGGTGGTTCCCAGAAATTACACTGGAGCGCATTTATACGAAAAGCTGCGATCTCGCAAGGAAGGACCTTGCTGGAACAAATGCCGTGATCGAGGCGCTTATTCAGGCTCTTCGGAGTAAGCCCATCCGTAGTATCCTAAGCTTTGAACGTGTGCTTGAGTATCTGGAGCTGCTTATTTCCTCCCCTGCAGATAAGCTCCCTGAAGCAATTAAGGGGAACTATTATCGTCTGGGGCTCTGCTCTGACAAGAGCCTTGACAGCAGAAATCCTTCAAAGGATGATTTTGTGGCAAGGATTAAGCATAACCACGGAATCGTCGAAAGACTAAGTAATCTGGAGCAGGCTGAGCGCCAAAGCATTACGAACTACTATGCCAAGGCTACAGGAAAAAAAGAAACTCCCCGACGTATTTTAAGCTACTATAAGACGAAGGATATTGCGCTACTTGGCCAAATGGAATTATCTGAGGTTGAGGAGTGCCTCAAGGCTGCAAAAGAGAAAAAGAATCCCACTCCACCGCCTAGACGGGGAACGACAATAAAGCCCACTGCATTGGCTGCGCAATTGATCTTCGATGACAATCAGGATCAGATTTCCGATATACTAACGCAGCTGGAGCGAGATATTGATCAGCGTGCAAACACAAAAAAAGCTGAAAAAGTTGAGGTTGATGTTGACGGTGGAAGGGCTCAGTTTAAGACGGAGCCCGTAACGGAACGAATTGCTGAGGAAATGTCATCCGATTCTGACTTCGGTGGTATTATTCGTGCTGATGTTCAGGCACCGGACGAGGCCATTCGTGACCTTGATAAATTTGAGAAAATTCCATTTGGCCCAGCAATTCTTGACCCGGTTTGGAGCAGTCTGACCCGGATTGCAGCGCTTGTTTCAGAGGGCGAAACCATCTCTGTACGATTGAAACGGTTCCTCGATGCAAGAAAGGAAATCCTACCCTTCAGCAAGCGTCTGCAGGATGCCCCAATGCTTCAGGTCCTTGCGCAATTCGATAAGTTCTATAAATATCTTACCGCATATGAGGGGCTGCTTACTGCAATAAACGACGAGTTCCCTAAGATCTGGGCAATTGCGCCGTCCAACGCCAAGGAAATCATTAATACGATCATGTCCTTGGATTATGTTTTTGTTGTCGGAGAGACGAAAGCCCACGCAATCCCTACACCTATGCATCCCATGTATCTTTGGAAGTATGTGGAACTCGCCAAGGAGATTCTTTCGAGCAAGGGTGTCAATGAAATCGGAGAAGCGCAGCTTAGCGACGAGGACAAGGCGTTCATTATCCGAAAGGCTGAGGATATTCCCGACCCCTTATCCGTCGCATTGCTTCCTGCTACCATTGCGTACCGTGGAGCTGCTTTTCTTCCCCTGTCCGGAAGAATTGGTATGCTTCCGGTCTATTCAAACGTACCGCAGATCAACCAAAGCGAAAGCGGCATTGATACTCTGAAGCAGGCAATCATTCGGTATCTTTGTCTTTATCCTCATGCGGGGATGATGCTTAAGCTCTGCGTTATAGATCCTCCGTCTGTGGAAGTAATCGTTTCTATGCTGAAGGCCTTGAACAGTGACAAGGAATTCAACATCAACGGAATTGAGATCTCCATTTTCCACACGAAGGAGGTCCCCGCAAGTTGGATTGAGATAGATGACGATTCTTTAAATGACGGAATGCTGGGGAGAATCAAGGGGCGTCGATCTCTCAACTTTAAGCTTACGATAGCTCATCACAAGTATTCCTACAGCAAAATACTGAGCGAGCTCAGCCACGAGCAGCATATGCTCATCATCTTTGATCCCAATGAGGTTAAGATCGAAACTGCTCAAAACAACCGCCAAATTCACATTCACCCTCTCTGCGTACCAAAGGTATATAAGTACAATCCGATTGATGAAAAGGTAGAAATCCGTCCTGCGAGCGAAGGCGGGATCTTTACCGTCTATGCCAGCATCATAGAGAAGCTAAATGAGCACCCCTCAACCTTCAGTCATACAAGCACAAGCTTTTATACTCCGCTCAAGAGAGACACCTACGATGCCTTCTTAGATAAATGCGACTGGCTGATAATCTTAGATCAAAGTCTAAAAAGCTGGGATATTTCTCTGAGGGCGGCTAGCGAAAAGCTGTTTTATAGGGAAAACGATTATCGCTCCATTGGTATTTATTCCAGCAACTGCAGAAAGTTTGTGCTTGGTTACGATACCCTTGTAAAGCGCTTAGGCAACTTTGTTCCAAAGGAGGAGGGCGTAAAGGAGATTATCGAGGCAGTCCGTGAGATTAACGATGATGGCCTGCTGAGCATCGTTTCGCATACCTCAAACCGTATATTTGATACCAATCACGGCAAGGGGAGCTTAGGAATAGCACTGGCCGCAATCCACTACAAGAGGCAGCACCCTGATGCAATACTGGTTGGCCTAGACACCCAGCTTGCACAGGAATGGCTTTCAGACCGTGAGGACGGCAAGCTGCCCGATCTGATTGGAATCAATCTTGAGTCCGATACCGATGCGCTCGTCGATATTATTGAGGTTAAAACCTATTCAGATAATCCGAACGCCTTCACACTTGATGGAGATACGATTTCTGGACATGCTGTGGAACAGGTTACGGCGCTTGAGGGCCTCACTCAGGAAATGCTTGGAAAAACAGAGAAAATCACTACGATTTCACGTCGTGAAATTTTAAGAGAGCAGGTTTTTGAGTGCTTGTTCCAGGCTGCACTTGATCCGGCAAGCAAGCTCCGCTACAGCAATATGCTGAATGACCTTTTCGCCGGTGAATATAACGTAAGTATTCGCAGAAATATCGCCTTCGTCGATTTTGAGAACGCCGAGAGCTCTGAAAAGGTTTATAAAGGCACTGATGATTATGTTGGCAAGGACTATACTCTGATAACTATTGGCAGTAATGAGGTTCAGGCTATTCTTGCTAATAGTGCCTTTGCTCGTGAAGCAGGCCCGTTTAATCCGGCCCCCCAGGAAGAAGATACGGCTGTTGTCGCTCCTTCTCAAGAGCCACGTGAGGCAAGTGCGGCAGAGTCCACGTCCGAAGGAGCCCAGCCTGTGCAATCCCCGGTTGCCCCTGCCACCGTGCCAGTTTCCGTTTCCAATATCCCTGTTGCGTCTGCCTCTTCTGGGACTGCAGCTGACGAGACTGTAGCTGTGCTTCAACGTACTGACATTCGTGAAAAGTGTGCAAGAATCAACAAGGTATTTCGAGATTATGGTATCAACGCGTATCCTGTTGACCCTGATATGGTTCAAGAGGCTGCACGCTTTACGAGGTTTTCTGTTGAGCTAAAGTCGGGAGAAACAATAAGAACTCTGGAGCGCTTCAAGACTGATATTGGCATTCAGCTTGAGGCAAATGGAGAAATTCTGATTGATCATATCAAGGGGACCAAGTATCTTTCAGTTGATGTACCCTTTGCCGGTGCAGGCAAGTCTATCAGTCTTTTGGAGCATCTGAGCCTTTTGGATGGCTCCTCCGGTGACCTTGACTTTATTGCAGGGCAGAAGGCAGATGGGAGGTTTGAAATCGTTGACCTTGCTAAGGCCCCCCACATGCTTATTGCGGGTACAACAGGCTCAGGTAAAACCATTTTCCTGTATTCGATTATCGTCAGCCTGCTGCACAAGTATCCTATGGAGGATTTGGAATTCTTAATCATTGACCCTAAGCAGACGGATTTCGTATTCTTTGAGGACCTGCCCAATCTCTATGGTGGACATGTTGTGATTGATGCAGAAGAAGCTCTTGAAATGATTCAGCGAATCAATGACGTTGATAAGGAAGAGCGGATGCAGCAAATTCGATCCTGCAGGAGCCGAGATATCAATTCGTATAATGAAAAGAATCCGGATCACCGTATGAAGCGGCTTATCATCATTATTGATGAGTATGCAGATTTGATTCAGACAGCAGAAATGCAGGGTAAACGGAAGGAATTTGAAAAATTCCTTTCCATGCTGGCACAGAAGGTTCGTTCCTTGGGCATCCATCTTATCATTGCAACACAGCGCCCAAGTGCAAATATCGTAACGGGTGTGCTAAAAGCTAATATCCCCTACAGGATTTCCTTTAGGCTGCCATCTCACACGGATTCTCAAACAATTCTTGACATGTCCGGTGCGGAGAACCTTTTGGGTAAGGGCGATATGCTGTTGGTTACGGACAGTGAGACCATCCGTATGCAGGGCCTATATATTTCAGAGAACGAGCTTGATAAATTTGTGAAGAGCAGGTAGTGAGGAATTGACACATGCAAACAGTGCTAACTCCAGAATATAAAACAGGGATCTTTAAACAGGAACTGAAGAACCGGTTCCTGTGTGAGGTTGAAATTGACGGGGAAAGCACTGTTTGCTATGTACCCTCCTCCTGCCACCTTAGCAATTTCCTAACCCTGCACGGGAAAAAAGTTATTTTAATGCCAACGCAATCCAAGGCAACTCGGACCAAATATGCGCTTTTTGCTGTCCCTTATAAAAAAAGCTATATCCTACTAAACACGACAATGGCTAATCGAGCTGTTGAGGGTAGTATAGGAAGCCGTATGTTCTCCTATCTCGGAAAAAGAAAAAGCATTTGCAAAGAGCACTACATTGAAGGATATAAAAGTGATCTATTTATTAGGGATACCAATACAATCATTGAAATAAAAAGTGTTTTGTCCTTAAAGGAGTGCGCTTCTTTCCCAACTTTGTACTCCGAAAGATCTTTAGCGCAGCTTGAAAAACTCCGTGATTTGGTTGATATGGGCTATCATGTTCATTACACTCTCGTGTCCCTTAACCCATATGTAAAATCTATTTCCCTAATAAGAACCTCACACTTTGCAGAGTTGCTTTATGATTGCATTAATCAAGGCTTGACGATCTCCGCGTACACATGTGCAATAAAGGATAATAGAATTATCATTAAACACAGGATACCTATAGAGATGGGAGAGATTTATCATGGCGAATAATCCATCAGCAGAACGGATTCTGTTTTCGTCAGACAGCAACGTACAATATCTAAAGGCCACCAAACAGATAGAATTGGTCGGTCAAATGGGCAACATCCGGCAGAGGGCCCAGGATGTTGCTCTGTCTGAACAGATCTACTGTTGAGGTGTAGTCATGTTCGGGCGAAAGAAAAGAGATCGGGTTCTGGTGCTCTGCGCCGGTGAGTGCCGACTTCTAACAACAGCTATGCTGTCCTTTCGGGACAAGCTTGTGGCGTGCGGCACGCCCATAGAGGACGTCATCGAGTTGCTGATCCAGTTGATAAGATAACAACTGCATATTCCAAAGAGCGTCTGCTTCTGAAAAGAGGCAAGCGCTCTTTTGCGTTCTGTGGTGGAAAACGGCGTGCGAAATAATCGTTTATAACACTGAATAATGGATGTCTTTTTTGGTCTCCAATGTAGCAGTAATACTACTTTCAAATAGAAATCTTTAAAGTCTTGTGGCCAGAATTGTGCCATACTTCGTTGAAGCCCTTGACCATATATCTCCATTA
>OCTX012291863.1_pt1 | contig 12812 bp, 12 predicted proteins | sample 1539691 | NCBI WGS metagenome assembly OCTX01 (sample SAMN02144231, study PRJEB22623) | gut metagenome | biome: sheep rumen | host: Ovis aries | place: New Zealand
GTCTGTCTTTCAAATAATGGTATGCTGCACTCAAATAATTGCGTTTAAACAGATGTTCCTTACGTTTGCTCCAATTCTGTATTTCCAATGTGAGGGTATCCAACACATCGTTATCATCGGCATTCCTCCAGTTATGAAGAGCAGGTACGTTGTTTAACAAGAAATCAACTGAAGCAAGGAGTTCAAGAGAATAATTGGAATAATAGTCTCGCAGCAAAACTTTTGTTTTCTCACATATTTCTTTCATTTGCACTGCATTCTTGGCCTCGTCAATGAAGCGGGATGCCTCGCGTTCCGCATCGTCCAACAACCAAATGTAATCAAATGGACGGTTTTCCATACCACCCATACCTTTGATATAGCTGCCATTCAGCGCATAAAGCACATGAGCAACCTTTCCTCCGGAATAAGGACCATAATAGTATGGCTTGAAATCAACCTTGAAGATGTCGGTAGCACCCAAACGCTGCATAAAATAAACCAGTTTCTCTGCTGCAAAAACGGAAGCGAACTCTCCGTTTTTGGTAAGGTCGGCAAGCATCGTGAGGAGCATTGCCCTAGCAGGTGTCAGCCGAGCACGCTCAGACTTCATTCGTTCAATGATGACATCTGACGGCTCATAAAGATATATCTCGCAATCCAAATCACCCAAAGCTTTCTCTACCATCTGCTTCACTTGTAGCCAGTCAAGACCGCCATTATGAGAGCCAAGCGGCGGAATTGCTATCGACCGAATATGACGCGCCAGAATTTCTCTCCGCAATGACTGCAAACCTTGTTCTATGTAAGAATATTCTGATGGGTAACGCCAATGTGTCTTGGTTGGGAAATTGACTATGAGTTTGGGACCGCTGGCAAGGTTGGAGTCCTCTACAACCAGCACATCCCCGATATGCAACTCTTTCTTACGACATGCATTGTAATACACACGGAAATTCTCAGGGAAGGCCTCCTTGAACTGAAGGGCTATCCCCTTGCCCATCACACCTACGGTGTTAACCGTATTTACTAAGGCCTGTGCATCACTCTCCAACAGGTTTCCTTTTACATAATGTATCATAATCCTTACTCCTAAAAGAAATAACCTGGCACAGCAACAATCTTTTCGGGTGCAACACCTAATTCAATCAATCGTTGCTTGGCTCTTTCATTATAAACGACGTAACCTCTGACATATTGTGCAGGAAGGTCTTGTCTAACCAATAATTCTGCCTCCTTGCGACGTTTCAAGTCAAGATCTTCCTCAATGTTCCACTGCGATGAGAACACGTCATCATACTTAACGATCTCATCTATATTGGGAAGCATATTTTTCTGATAGAACGATGTAAATGCACTCAAGGCATGTCCGTCCGTAAATATACACTCTATATTGTTGTGTATCAAGTCGTCGAGACGTATGACGCAATAAACAATGTTTTCTGCTTCCACACGGGTTACTCCGTTGTAGCCGTGCTGTATCACATAGAGCATCGGGGAACGTGGACCAAGATAGAAGGGGACATATTCATTCAAATGATATCCCTTGACATCGCGGCTGGCACGAATACCTATCACCTGATGGTCACCGATACTCACATAGTTAGGGTCGCGCAGGGGTGAGTCTGCCCGTACCAAACCACATCGATCAATATAAGGTATATTATCAATGTGCGTCAACCGGAAAGCGTATTTCAGTTGGTTCGCCATAACTACCCGTTCTTCAGTTTCATTACTTCGCCTTTCATGGCTGCGGCACCACTGATGATTCTTTTCCCCCAGAAACCATTTACTGCTGTGGCATCTGCTATAGATATCGCTGTCAGCATATCATAATCATCCTCGCTCTCAATTAAGTCTACTATCTGTTGCTTGTCGCGTCCTTTCTCATAGCACTCACCTATTATGTCATGATAGACAACTAACATACAAAGCTTTTACAAATTGTGGCAAACTCATTGTCTTCATTTATAATTAAATTGCCAAAGATCTAGAGGATTCTGTAATCCGCTTTTTCTTATTTTGATTATCTTGTCACCCAAGAATTTCCCGTCTGAATAGCATCCCCCGTATCTATCGGTTGTTACGGTGATAGGCCCCACGTCGACTATTGTTTGAAACGTTAGAAATCAAAACTTTTGATTTCAAATCACGCAACTACAATTGGAGATATAGCGTAACGCTAAAAAGATGGCTTACAGTCCGAAAATTATAAAAGTTTCGCAAATTCTGTTAAAAACACATGTTTTAATTTAACACAGTTTCAACATCTTGAAACCATCTATTGTCTGATTATTGCTAACTTCATCGCACGAAGGAAGCAATTATATCTATCACTAATTTTTAAAACAAACAAATAGATGAAAAAAAACGATTTTTTGAACATGTGGCTCGGACTGATGCTCCGCCGCATGAAGAAGAGAGTGGGTTTTGTCAACCTGGTGTCTGCCGAGGGGCATATCCGTAAGCATGTTTTTAGCGACGATGTGGATGACATCGTGAGTAACATCAATTCTGCTGAGCACCTCGTGAGGATGATCCTGCTGTGGGCCTGGGACTGCGTCACGTCGTGTGACAGCAATTTCGACCAGGCGTGGGTCGAACTGGGTGAGTATGCCAAGCGGCTCATGCTGAAGCATGGCGTGGAGTTCTGTAGAGCGTATGAGAAGGACGACAGCAAGTCGGGCAGAGCGATTCGACAACCTAACACCGACAAGCGATGAACGACCTGAAATTCTCTTTGTTCAAGTGCCTCGACGCCTACCAGAGCAAACAGGTGGGCGTGGAGGAGATCGTACGACTGATCAAGTATGACACCATCGTCAGGCAGCGCACGGAGCAGTATCGCCAGATGGCGCATGTGGTGAGCCGTGAGAAGGCCAACGAGGAGGTCAAGCGGAAACTGTTACCGGCCTTCAGCGTCGGCGTGCTGTTCAACAATGCGGGCCGACAGGCGGCGCAGATTGTCAGGGCTACGGGGTTCTGCCTGTGTGACATCGACCACGTGGATTTATCGAAGATGGAGGATTCCATATCGAAAATCCGCCAGGATCCGCATACGTGGTTGTGCTATCGGTCGGTCAGTGGTCAGGGCGTGAGGGTCATCTATCAGTTTGAAAGAGAGACCTCCCCTACCCCCTCCTGTAGGAGGGGAATTAATAGAAAGGGTATTAACTGCGAGGCATATCCGGCGGCGTGGAAGAAGGGGAATGAGTACTTCCAGAGGCTGACGGGATGTGAGTATGACCGGGCATGCTCGGACTTCGGACGACTGTCGGGACTGGCTCACGACGAGGAGGTGTATCTCAACCCCGATGCGGAGCCGTTTGTCATCACCGACGAGGAGATGGCTGAGGAGAGCATCGCCTCGCACAAGGAACCGGGCAGGCCCCGCAAGGAGTTCCAGCCGGACTCCAACCAGTCGACGGTGGAGGAGGCATGGCCCGTGGTGCAGCGTTCACTCAGTCTCAGGGGTATTGCCTATACTACCGGTCACCGGCACGACTTCATGGTGCTCGCCGCCTATCTCTTCAACCGCTTCGGTACGCCCCGGGACCAGCTCGCGGAGTGGGCCTCCCAGGAGTGGGGCGACATGCCCAGGGAGGAGCGTGAGGATGTAATCGGTCACTGCTACCGGAAAACCGAAGAGCACGGCATCTGGAAACTCCAGCAGCCCTCGAAGGCTGGCAGGCGTAACGCCCTGCTGTCGACCACCGAGATCCGAGCCTGGCTCACGGAGCGCTGTACGGTGGTGTATAATGTGGTGAACGACCAGACGATGTATCGCAAGAAGCTCGCTGCCCCTGCCGACGGTGCCCATGATCCTGCCGAAGAGGAGTGGCAGGTGATCGACGAGCGGGTGGAAGAGTCGATGCGCTGTCAGATGGAGGCCGACACGGGCAAGCGTGTGCTGACCAAGGATGTGGCGAGTGTGCTCAGGAGCGACTTCTCGCTGCTCATCCATCCCATCCGCGACTATCTCGAGGCCTTGCCGTCCTGGGACGGCGTGGATCGGGTGGCAGAGCTGGCTGCACATCTGACGGCTGAACCGACACTCGGTGGCCAGTCGCAGGAGGAGGCTCAGGTGGATATCGCATGGGCCCTCCACAAGTGGCTCGTGGGCATGGTGGCCACATGGGACAGCTGCCAGCAGACGAACCATACCGTCTTCGTGCTCATCGGTGAGCAGGGCTGCTACAAGACTACCTTCTTCCGCTACCTGCTGCCACCTGCCCTGCGCTCCTACTTCCTCGAGAACCGCCACAACTCGTTTGCCTCGAAGGACGACAAGCTCTCCATCGCCGAGAACTGTCTCGTGGAGATTGAGGAGGTGGAGGCCATCAGCGGCAAGGAACTATCGGAGCTCAAGACGCTCGTCACGGCGGACTATATCAAGGAGCGTCGCCCCTACGCCCGCTATCGCACCAGGAAGGAGCGACTGGCATCGTTCTGTGCATCCGGCAACCAGCAGCTGTTTCTCACTGACCAGACGGGCAACCGTCGCTGGCTCTGTTTCCGTGTGAGCCGGATCGACAACCCCAGGGACTGGCAGCTGGACTATGACCAGCTCTACGCCCAGCTCCGTTCGGAGTACCTGAAGGGCTTCCAGTTCTGGTTTGACAAGCAGGAGGAGCAGCGTGTCGAGCGGCTCAACCAGCCCTTCAGGATCATCTCCCTGGAGGAGCAGCTGATCTGTTCACGGCTCCGTAAGCCCCGTGGCCGGGAGACGCCCAAGCAGATGAGCTCGTCGATGATTGCCATGCTCCTCACTGGCGGCCATCTCACCACGGCCATCTCCATCAGGAAGATCGGCGACGTGATGCGCCAGCTGAACTTCAAATGGAAGCACCACCGCGATGGTGACTACTACTATGTGATTGAGATTCCCCTGAACGACGTGCAAAACTATTTGAACGAAGTGCAAAAGCCGGATGAAGATGACTCGCAAACGACTGATGCTGAGGAACTTGTGCTACCATTTTGATTCAAAGTGTGATTCTGTGACTCTTATTTCCGTAAAGTTATATATACTATTAATATTTACCTCGAGCTAAACATTTATATATATAGAGTATTTTGCGTATATATAAGTCACAGAATCACACCCACCGCTCTAACTATTTCAATTACAGATGTTTATGTCGAATTTATATCTCAATTTCTCAATATCTCAAAATGATCAACTTATACGATTCACATCGATTTATTAGCAAGAAGGAGCTGGCCGAACTGGCTGGCGTGTCTCCCAGAACTTTCGCCAGGTACCTGAAGACCCGACAACATGTGCTGGAGGCGATGGGTGTGACACCCAAGACTCAGAAGCTACCGCCTCAGGCTGTCCGTTACATCTGTGAGGACTACTGTATCGATCTCCCGCCCGAGCTCCAGGATCAGGAGGCGCTTTCAAAATCGCCTCTTTACCAGAACTTCCTCCGGATGCTCCAAGAAAGAGAACCTTTTCTTTAGCAAAATGTTAAAAAAGATATTTATTTCTTTTACTGTCTGACAAAGTCGGACAACGCCCTTTCCCAATGTCGTAACTTTGCCGTTGCATTTGAGATGCAGCGGCAAAGCAAGGTCGGACGAGGCCTCGAGAAACTACGGCACTTCCTGCAAGAATAATCCGTTTATTCCCTCGGAAGAATCCGTTCTTTCTTACCGACCAAACCGCGACACAGTGACCTTTAACATCTTTAATTTCTTAACATCTAAAAAATTATGGCAAGAGAACGAATTACCTTTCCTGTGAACCTGCGTCAGAACAACAATGACGACTCTACCGTCTTCGGCAAGTGGTTTCCTGTACCGTCATCGAGTGAGCCCATGTCGCTCAAGGGCTTTGCCAAGCACCTCGCCGAGCACGGCAAGCTCGCCTCCTACGACATGCTCGTACTGGTGCTTCAGAACGTCGTCGGCTGTATGAAGGAGCTTATCCTCCAGGGTCAGTCGGTGAAGCTCGACGGCCTGGGCACCTTCCGTCCCACCATCGAAGGCCAGGGCAGCGCCACCATCGACGAGGCGGTCAGCCAGGGCACCAATGTGATCATCAAGGGCATCCACCTGCGTTTCAGTCCTGAGAACGCCAAGGGTGAGAAGCTCACCAGCCGGGCCCTGAAGGATGCCTGCGCCTTCGAGTTCAAGGATGTCCTCATCCGCAAGGAGAAGACGGTTGAAGGCAAGAAGAAGGTCTACTTCGAGAAGATCGCCGTCAGTGACTATGCGCTCTCGCAGAGCGACTCCGCCACCGGCTCCGGCACCTCCTCAGACGGCGGAGACACTAATCCTTAAGGATTAGCCCCGAGGGGGCTGTCGTCGAGTCCGGGATAGGGCTACGGCCACGCTGGCAGCAGCAGGCTGCGACACAATCCACAACACGGCCGTGAAAGCCATCTGATCACGCAGTCCCCTCGTTTTAGCATTGTTCTTTTCTCTGGCGCAGAGAAAAGAACTAAAAGAGACATCCACCTAACCCAAGCCTGTGCCCCTTCGGGGCGAGCCATGAATTTATTTAATAATATGCTGTTTTATGAAAATCAATTTTAAGAATATCCCTTGGCGGCAGATCTGCAAGGCCCTGGCCTGGCTCCTCGCCACGCTGGCAGGCTCGGCTGTCTACACCAGCTGCTATCACACAATCGTTTGAATTAATTCTTAACTTAAGAACGTATGAAAGAACTCCATCACGACGCAGTCAAACTGCTTGTCATTCACTGTAGCGCCACGCGCTACAACAGGCCCTTCAGCGTGGATTCGCTGATCGCCACCGGCATGGCCCGCTTCGGCCAGCCCTCCTATCATTATTATATCCGTCGCAACGGTGCCATCGTGCCGATCCTGCCCGAGAATGTGCGTGGAGCCCATGCCCGCCACTACAACAGTAGCTCCATCGGCATCTGCTACGAGGGCGGCCTGGACGAGAAAGGCCGTTCGGCCGACACCCGTACCGAGGCTCAGAAGGCCTCCATGTTCGCCCTGCTCAAAGACCTGACGACGGAGTACCCCGATGCCCGCATCATCGGCCATTGCGAGCTGCCTCACGTCACGAAGGACTGTCCCTGCTTTGTAGCGAGTGAATACTACGCCTCGCTACAGCCAGAGAGGAGAGGTTAGCGGTCGAGCTCCTCGTAGATGGAGTTGTTCGACTTGTACTCTGGGACGATCTCCTTCATCTTCTTCACCGTGGCGAGGTCGTCGAACTGGGATGAGAGGGCGATGAGGTCGTCGATATCTCGCGACACCTGCTTATAGTCGTACTCCCTAACCTGGGCGATACGAATCTTCTCATGGAACGAGGGCTTGGTGTTCTCCTGCTCGTTGAGCATCTCCTCGTACAGTTTCTCTCCGGCTCTGAGGCCCGTGTACTGAATACGGATGTTCTTGGCGCCGGAGAGTTTTATCATGCGCTTGGCCAGGTCGGCGATCTTCACCGGCTTGCCCATATCGAAGACGAAGATCTCACCTCCCTTGCCCTTGGTACCTGCCTCGAGCACGAGCTTACAGGCCTCGGGGATGAGCATGAAGTAACGGATGATGTTGGGATGAGTGACGGTGACCGGCCCTCCGCTCTTGATCTGCTCCTTAAACAAGGGGATGACGCTGCCGTTAGAGCCGAGCACATTGCCAAAGCGGGTGGTGACGAACTGTGTCTTCGACACCTTGTTCAGCGCCTGGACGTAGATCTCACAAATACGCTTCGAACAGCCCATGACGTTGGTGGGGTTCACCGCCTTGTCGGTAGACACCATGACGAACTTCTTCGCGCCGTACTTCACCGCCAGGTCGGCCACGGTCTTCGTACCTTCTATATTATTCTGCACCGCCTCGGTGGGGTTGTTCTCCATCATCGGCACATGCTTATAGGCAGCTGCATGGAACACATAGTCGGGCATGTAGTCGGCGAAGATGCGCTCCATGCGCTCTTTCTTGCAGATGGAGGTGACGATGGTCTCGGAACGTACCTCGGGGAACTCCTTCGCCATCATCAGCCGCACGTCGTGTTCGGGGGTCTCGGCCTGGTCGATGAGGATCATGATGGCGGGCTTATAGCCAGCGACCTGTCGTACCAACTCAGAGCCGATGCTGCCGGCAGCGCCAGTGATGAGCACACGCTTGCCCTTAAGCTCCTGACGCACCGACTCCATGTCGACACGTATCTCAGCCCTGGGCAGGAGGTCCTCGACGCTCACCTCCTTCAGGCTGACATCCTTCAGTTCGGGGGCCTCCTCGGGCTTGTCGGCATATTCGGTTGTCTCGATGTTAACCCACTCCTGAGCATTCTGAGCCATGAAGATCTTCACGCCGTTCTCGATGAGGATGTCCTGTAACTCCTGCTGGTTGCGGAACTCATTGGTGCGAAAAGGTGACACAACAATACCCTCGATATGGTTCTCCTGAATGACCTCCGACAGGTCGTCGTCCATGGAATAAACCTTCTCGCCCAGCAGGCGGTTGTGACGGTAGCGACCGTCGTGGGTGATGAAACCTTTCACACGGTAGCGGGCGGGTTTCTGGCTACGGATGTTCTTCGCAATGCCCACCCCTCCAGACATGGCGCCGTAGATGAGCACACGGATGGAACGCTTGGAGCTGGTGAGCACATCGAACACGTTCTTCACCACGATGCGCACAGCCCACTGTGCCAATGTGGCCAACAGGAACATCGTGACAATCTCACGGGCACTCATATGCCGGAAGATATCCTCGGAATAGTTCGACAGCCAGTAATGTACCGTCAGTACAATGCCTGCCGAGAGGGCATTGGCATAGCCCACGCGCTGCAGGTCGACGAACGAGGAATAGCGCAGGATGCCGGCATAAGTGTAGAACACCCGGGTGCCGATGAAACTCAGCACGACGAAGAGCATGATGGTATTCAACAGCTGTCCGAATCGGTCGTCGATGAGGGTGCCATAGTTGAACACGGCATGGCTAATAAGCCCCGAAAGGAACAGGATGACACCATCGAGGATAAAGATACACCAGAACGGCAGGGCATTCCTGTTGAAATACCAGGTGAAAAGCTTGTTGAATGGATTCATATAGATGTCACACAGAAATCTCTGATAATTTAAAGACCACGATAATAGTTTTAAGAGCCCTAAACAATGCTCGCCTTGACGGCGTCGACAATGCGCCGGATGTCGGCTTCGGAAACCATTGGCCCAGAGGGCAGGCAGAGGCCGCAACGGAAGATCTGCTCGCTGACACCGTTGACATAGGCCGGGGCGTTATGATAGACCGGCTGCTTGTGCATGGGTTTCCATAGCGGACGGCTCTCTATCTGCTCCGCCTGCAGGGCGAGGCGCAGGGCCTCGACATTCGTGTTCGGCTCACAGTCGGTATGCAGCGGACCACCCTTGTGCACCACGCCGGCAGCCCCGCCGACGGCGGTCTCGATAGGTTTCTGGTAGGCCAGCTCCTCGTTCTTGATTCTCAGGTCGTCGTCGAGAAGGACGGTGCTCAGCCAGTAGTTGCTCTCCATCAGACCGGTCATCTCCTTATGGTAGGTGATACCCTTCACGTCGCGGAAAGCCTCCTCATAGAGTTCTGCGATACGGCGGTGGTGAGCAATATGTGTTCGGGCGAGGGTCATCTGTCCACGGCCGATGCCGGCGCATATATTACTCATGCGGTAGTTGTAGCCGATAGACTCATGCTGATAGTAAGGATAGGCCTCGCGGGCCTGCATGGCATACCACTTCACCCGCTCCTTCGCCTCCTTGTCGGGGCAGATCAGGGCGCCACCCCCCGAGGTGGTGATCATCTTATTACCATTGAACGACAACACACCATAGTCGCTGAACGTGCCGACCATCTGACCCTTGTATTCCGATCCGAAGGCCTCGGCAGCATCCTCGAGTACGGGGATGTCGTATTTCCTGGCTATCTCCATGATCTCCGCGAGTTTGGCAGGCATGCCATAGAGGTAGACGGTGACGATGGCCTTGGGCTTACGGCCGGTCTTCGCGATACGATCTTTGATAGCCTCTTCGAGCAGCGCCGGATCCATGTTCCAGGTGTCGGCCTCGGAGTCGATAATAATGGGTGTCGCACCCAGATAACAGATAGGGTTCATCGAGGCACAGAACGTGAAGCTCTGTGCCAACACCTCGTCGCCCGGACCTACGCCCAGGGCAATCAGGCCGAGGTGTACAGCAGCGGTGCCACTTGCCAGAGCCACCACCTCCTTCTCCTTCAAGGTGGGATTGTCGCCATGCTCGGCGATGAAATGCTTCAGATCCTCCTCGAACCCGTCTACATTGGGGCCGAGGGGAGCCACCCATCGTTCATCAAAGGCCCGATTGATAAATTTCATCTCCTCTCCGGTGTCAGTCGTGTGCGCCAGACAGAGATGGATTGTTTTCTTTTCAGTCATTTTATTTTTACAAATACATTTTTCGTTTTCTTTCATCTGCTGATAAGGTCCGTCTTTCGTTTCCAGGATGGTACTGGGCTCATAGACCTCTATGGAGTGCCAGACACCCAGAGGCACCTGGATGCCGAACTGTCCCTCGCGGGGACATACCCGGAAACGGGACACCTCCTTGAAGGCGGTCTCGTCGATGGCATTCTCACCATCGTGGATAGGTCCTCCCTCGATCATGTTCGGCAGTTCTTCGTAGAACACCCAGTCGAGGCAACCCTTCATGCAGACGACGGTCTCTGAGGTCTTCAGGTGGCGGTGGATGGGCACGTGCGTGCCTACCTCCAGGGCGTTGAGCATGCGCTGGGAGGTGTCGTCTGACGAATTGCGCAGGTCGAAGTTCATCCGCTTGCGCTTGTTCTTCTTTGCACCTTGATGGAGGTCAGACAGCAGATGTTCGTTAATCAGTTGAATGTCCATGGGAATATTGTCTCTTGATCAGTTTACCGCACATTGCTTGGTGATCACAGACCTATAGGCCGAGGAGAGGTTTCAGGTCGTCTTCCTTATAAAGGATCCAAACAGTGGTGGCGAGGAATGCCAGGAAGAGGAACACCAATACTATCTTCGTACGCTTAGGGCCTGCCTTTTCGACAGGTACCGTGGCGTTTTGGAGGGTTGTAAAAGCCGGAGTGGCCTCCTGCACACGCATCTCGGCCTGCTGCACCTGGCCAGACAGCTGCTGGTAGATGGTGCGCTGAAACTGCATCTCGTCTTCTAACTTGGACAGCTTCTGACGGTAATTCTGCAAGAATACTTTCTGGTTGCCGTCGGCAAAGCGGACATAGGCATTGGTGGCCTTATCATAACGCTCTTTGGCTTCTGCCACCATCTTCTTGTTGTACTCCAAATCGACACGGGCCTTGCTGGTGCGGTAGTCAGTGATGGCTCGCTGCAGGCGCGTCTTCACAGAGTCGGCCATGGTGGCACAGATGACCGGGTCTTGCGCAGTGACATCTATACTGATGACCATGGTCTTTTTGTCGACATCGCAAACTATATTCTTATCGATGGCCTCCACTATCGCTGCCTGCTCCTTACTGAGGCGGAAAGGATCAATTCCTTTCGACTCTTCCTTTTTTTCCTTAAAGAGGCCCACCAGCCATTTCATGGCACTCTTGAGGGCAGCGCTCCACCAGGGGCTCTTCCACTCGTCCTTGAGATAGTCATAATAGGTCATCGTACGGTCGGGCTCACCTTTGTCCTTATCGCCCTCGATGGTGACGGGAATCGTGAAAAGTCCCGACTTAAACTCTGTGGAGTTCATCAGATCAGGATAGAGTGTGGGGAACAGGGCCTCGGTGCTATTGCCAAGGCCACCCGAAAGATTAACGCCGAAACTGCTGGCTAAGGCTGCCAGGCTGCCTGAGCTTTTAGAGCCCGACATCTCTGGACTGAGGGTGACCGTACACTTAAAATAATTGGGTAATGAAAGGGCTATGACACAGGCTGCCACGAAAGTGATGCCAAGAACCTTATAATACAGTTTCTTATGCTTTAACAGATCCTTAAGGAGTTTGCCAAAATCGATGGCGGACTCCTGCTCTTCCATATTCTCTAACTGATTTACTGAATCACTCATTTCCAATTTAACTTCGTTTATAATTATATGCAAATATTTTCTGACGCTTACTTGTGCTCCTGTGAACATTTCGCTTGTCTCCTGAGGAATTCGACTAATCCGTCAATAAGGTGTTTGGACTATTCGATGGGCTCGAGGAAGGCGGGGGGTATGAAGGCAATGGCGGCGACAGCGATGCCCTGGAGCTCGACGACGACGCGCTTGTTCTGCTTGATGCGACGAATGACGCCCTCGACGCCCTTGAAATCGCCATCGGTGATGCGCACCTTCGTGCCGGGCTTTCCGAAGAAGTCATCGTTCCACGCCATGACAGAGACACTGTCGTCGGGGGCAGAGGCGACCCGGATGAAGTCGGTCATCTGCTTGTCGGGGACGGTGAGGATGTTGTGGTGCAGGAGGTCGGTCATGTAGCGCAGGGGCTGGTACTGGCGCTGGAACATCTTCATCTCGGTGATGCGCTGCTGGGAGGCATGGAGGAAGATGAGGTTGCGCACGGCGGGGATGTGGCGGTGGCGCACATGGCCCCGTTCGTCGGCAAAGACCTCGTGGCGCATGGGGAGGAAGTTCTCCACGGCATCTGACAGCAGACACTGGCGGATGGTCTCCTCACGGCCATAGGTGACCCGCATGGGGTACCACCGGACCTCGTTTCGTCTGTCGATGAGTAGAGCTTCGGAGGTCATGAGGGCTGGGCGCAAAGGAGGGGGTCACCCCCATATATAATAAGGTGGCGACTCACGGAAACAATATGGTGATCGTGCTTCATCTTCAACGCTGATATCCAGCAGTATCTGTGACCAAGACACTGATTCGGCTGCAAAGGTACGA
>OCTX011940726.1_pt1 | contig 12811 bp, 6 predicted proteins | sample 1539691 | NCBI WGS metagenome assembly OCTX01 (sample SAMN02144231, study PRJEB22623) | gut metagenome | biome: sheep rumen | host: Ovis aries | place: New Zealand
AAAGCAGACCGAAGTTATTTCTTAGGTCTGCTTTTTTTGAAGGAATATAGTCAGAAAACGTAGTAAGTCTCCCTTGCTGGTTGTATAAATATTATAATATATATAAAATAATCTTTATGTTATTGTGCAAAATGTATAAAGATATTATAAGGTGAAAAAGAATAAACTTTGAATGATGAGAAGACATTAAAAGAAAGGATATGGTAAGAAAGTTAAAGTGATTAAACAGTAATGTTGTTGATAATATGTTTGAAGAAAGGAAGTACCCATGTGAAAAAATATTTGAATGTAGATTTAAAAAATAGAATAATAAAACTTGAAAATCGAACGTAAATTCGATATAATGTTTACATGGGTACTACCATATGCGGTAGGCGGTTAGTTCTCCATTTTTACTTGGAGAAAGCCTCCAAGTACTTTGTAAATCTTAAGCATTTGCTTGGGAAATATAAAGAAAAGGGGGTGATGCTTATGCTAACAGTTGATACTTTTATAAGTATTGTAAGTTTAATAATAACTTGCATAGCTTTAGGCTATACTTTAGCTCAGAAAAGCAAAAAATAACCGCCCAGTGCAAGTGAGCGGTTATTATGTATAACACAAACTTGGACTAACCGTCTATCGGTAGTACCTTTTTATATTATTATAATAGCATTTATGTTGTTGGATGTCAAAGTTTTTAAACGTGATTGTAAGAAGAGAAATATGAGGAGAAAGTAATATGAAGAAGATAGGGAAAATAATGTTTTTTATTTTGATTTTTTTATGTTTAGGATTAATAGATGTTAGAGAAAACTTATATGCAGAAGATAAAATAGATATATCTAGTATTAGATTAGATAGTTTTATTCCTACAGTGCAAGGAAAAGGATTTTCCATAGTGAGGGGAAAAGGATTAAAAGATTTTGAGTGGATCTGTGGCGAATTAAATGATGTGAATAATAATAGATATGGAAATGTTATGCTTGTTTTTGGAAAAGATATTGAAATAGTAGGATATGTTTATGATAAAACATCATATGAAACAAGTGGTGATTACATTGACTTAAGTGATAATCCCCAAAATGATGGCTTATATTATTTAGTGATTAGAGGAATAGATAGATATTGTGGAGAAATATTATATCCTATACAGTTTTATATTACTAGAGAAGTAGGAGATACTTTTTGGAATCTAGATTTTGAATATGTTGTTACGAAGAAGGAGGGATTAAGATATGTTGCTATTATTGGGTGTAGAGAAGATGTAGAAGAGGTTGATATTCAAAAAAGAATATGGGTAGGTAATCATTATTATAGAGTTGTAAATATTTCTAAAAATGCATTTTCAAATTGTAAATCATTAAAAAAAGTTGAAATATCTGATTATATAACTATAGGTGAAAAAGCATTTTGTGGTTGTAAATCATTAAAAAAAATAGAAATAACTGCTCCTGTATTTATAGATAAAGAGGCATTTTCTGGTTGTAATAATCTTAAGAGTATATTAATTGGTGAAGAGGATTTATCGAGTATAACTTCTAGTAGTGAGTGGGGTTCGAAACGTGTAAATATTTCTGAAAAGGCGTTTTTTGGATGTAAATCATTGAAGAGAGTAACAATAAACTTAGGAACACCTATCACTTTAGGTAAAGAAGCATTTGGAAAATGTAAAAATCTTGATAACGTATTTATACAGACAGATGGAGTTTTTAAGGTGGGGGATAAAGCATTTTTTGGATGTAAATCACTAAAAAAAATAAAGATATCTACATCAGGTACAGTTTCGATAGGCAAAGAAGCATTTTTAGGATGTGCTAATCTTATGGATATAATAATAGATACAGGTAAAGTACTTAGTATTTCTGAAAAAGCATTTTCTGGATGTAAAAAACTTGAAAACATGTATGTGAATGATAATTATTATAACAAAGTTACATATAAAATTGCGAAGAATGCTTTTATTAAAACGTCAAATAAACTTAAAGTGTATATTCCATTTGGATATTTAAAAGAAGGTATAAAAAATTTTGAAAATAAGGGAAATAAAAATTTGTGGATAGATTATGAAAATACTGTATTAGATTATCAACAAACAAAAAAACAAACAAAATTAGTTAATAAAAAGGTATCTAAAATTATTAAAAAAATAATAAAAAAGGATATGTCGAATAAACAAAAAATTAAAGTGATACATGATTGGGTTGTTAATCATGTATCTTATGATTATAGCATGAAAAACCATAGTGCCTATGCAGGGTTAATTTCATCAAAGCATAAGACAGTATGTCAAGGGTATGCCATAATCATGAAAAAAATGCTTGATGAAGCTGGAATTCCATCACTTTTTGTAACTGGTAAAGCAAAAGGAACAAAAGGAGGACATGCGTGGAATATTGTGAAAATTGGTGGAAAATGGTATCACTTGGATGCAACCTGGGATGATACAGGAGACGATCCTAAATATGATTATTTTCTTGTTGGAGAAAATACGATAAAGAAAAATCATATAATTGATAAAGATTATGATGGTTTGTTTACGATGAGTAAAGAAGATTATAAGGGGAAATAAATGTTGAGAGTAAATATTTGAGAGGAGAAATTAGTAGATGAAAAGAATTATTGGAAGCAAAATGCTGATTTACAAACTTTAAAAAGTAGGAGATAGGATTATTGATACAGTATCAAAGGGTGAGTACAAAGTATTGTCGCTTGGAACGGATAATGCAATGGGAACAGTTGAATTTGTTACACCTACAAGTAAATTCAATAAGAAATTTACAGTTCCATCTACAATAACAAATAAGGGTATTACATATGCAGTAGTAGCAATTGGCGATGGCGCATTTAAGGATAATACAAGTTTAAATAGTATTACTATTTCTGATGGAGTAAAGACAATTGGTAAAGAAGCGTTTATGAATTGTAAGAAACTTAGGAAGATTATAGTTAATACAACTGCTCTAACAAAAGTTGGAAAGAGTGCTCTAAAGGGTATTGCTAAGAAAGCTAAGATTCTAGTTCCAGGCAGCAAATTAAGGAAATATAAGAAGGTATTAAAAAAAGAAAGGACAAGGGAAGAAGGTTAAAGTTATTAAACAGTAATGTTGTTGATAATAACTTGCATAGCTTTAGGCTACACTTTAGCTCAGAAAAGCAAAAAAAAACCGCCCGGTGCTGTCGAGCGATTATTTTATATAATTACGTTTAACAGGACTAACCGTCTATCGGTACTACCTTTTTATAATATTATAATAGCATTTATGTTGTTGTATGTAAAAGGAGTTTTTGAAGGATGTAAATACATTAAGGAGGAAGCAGGTATGTATGGGGATATGCATTTGAAAATTAGAAAAATTATTTCTGAAATGATTATTATGGTATTGGTGGTTACAAGTTTAAATTATGTTCCAGTAAAGGCAGATGATTATGATTATTTTGTTGGATTTGTTAGTAATCTAGAGTATTCAAATATTATGACTAATAATGGAGATGGAACATATTCATATGATTGTGGTTATGTAGATGAAGGAGATACTGAATTTGGTATATATTATAGTTTGAATTGGAATGATGTGGCATCAGGTTGGGGAATATATGTTGTGTATAGCAGTGGATATGGAAGAATAGTTTATAATCCAGGTAATGATACTGTGGATTATTTGGTTTACTCGGATAGTGAGTATACTGAATTGATTGAGAATACATCGGAAAAGCCAGATTATTATTGTGGTACTCCAGGTAGATTACAACACATGGAAAAGGTTGAAGAAGGAAAGTATGAATATGAATGTGGATATGTTGGATTGAATTCAGATTGGGGGTATGGCATATATGGTAATAGTGGAAAATGGTCTGATGTGGTTTTAGAGTGGCGGGATGTAAAATTTCAGGATGGAGGTTATGCAAAAGTATATTATGATTCAGTAGCAAATAGTTCGAATGTAAAATTATATATGGATGAATCTTATACAGTTTTGATAAGTGATTTGAAACTTAGATATATTAGTATTAATGATGAATATTTAGAATTATGTAGAGATGATAATAGTCAATATTCTTATGAATGCGGTTATTATGAAAAAGGAATTATTAATTTTGGAATTTTAGATTATGATAAAACTGTTATAGTTGAAAATAAAGATTATAACTTAGAAATAGGCGGATATATAAAGGTTTATTTTGATGATAATAACAATAATGTAAGAGTGGTTGAATATTATGATGATGAATATTCGATGGTTTCGGAATTATATTACATAGTTGGTTCAGATTACTATGATTATTATGATAAAGGTATTTTTTCAAATTGCTGGGGACATGATGAAAGTGAATGGAATGTGGAATTTCAGACGTTTGATGGAGAACCTGAATATTTGGACAGAGTTGGCAGAATAAATCTTGGAAATTATCTTATATATTACTCGGCAAATAAAGCTGAAATAGGCAAGAGATATAAATTTAGTATATTGAATGGAAAAGCAGGATATTATACTTTAGAGGATTATTCATTTGTAGCTATATCAGATGGATATGTTTGTATAAAGTATTATTATGGTACTAATAAGTGTAAGATTTCGTATTTTGATTGTAAGAAAATACCAGATATTGGATTGTTAAATATAGAATTATCGGAAAATGAATATGCATATGATGGAGAAGAAAAGAAACCAGAAGTAACAATAGAAGGTTTGACTGAAGGAGAAGATTATACAGTTAGATATGATGATGATACTGTCAATGCAGGGAAAAAGAAAGTTTATATTAAGGGGTTAGATAATTACGCAGGAGAAGAGGACTCAGAAACAGAAAAAGAATATGAAATTAAGAGTAAAGATATTGAACAATGTAATGCGGAATTATATGTTAGTCAATACACATATAAACATGGAGTGGAGAATCATCCGATTCCAACTGTTATGGATGGAGATGTTTTATTAGAGCAGGGTGTGGACTACGAAGTAGAATATCCAGAAGATTCAAGTAATGTTGGTAAAAAAGAAATCAAAATTTCTGGAATAGGTAATTATTCAGGTTGTATTACAAAAGAATTTGAGATTAAATCTTGTGATATTGAGAATTATAAGTTTGAATTGTCAAAAGAACAATATGTTTATGGTGGCAGTGAGAATAAACCTGTAGTTAGTGTTATAGATGAAGAAACTAATTATGAATTAGTAGAATATATTGATTTTGTAGTTGAATATGAATCTAATATCGATGTTGGAAAAGCTAAAGCTATAGTGAAGGGCAAAGATAACTATTCTGGTGAAGTTGAATTAGAATTTGAAATTGTTGAAAAGGATATTTCAGAATGTGATATTGAAGTTAATCCTGAAAAAGCTATATATACTGGAGATGAAATATATCCAGTTGTAGCAGTAAAACATGATGATAATACATTAGAACTACTAAAGGATTATGAAATTGAATATTCAGAAGATTCAACAAATGTAGGAGAAAAAGAGATAGTTATTACTGGTATTGGTAATTATAAAGGGACTATAAAGAAGAGTTATTCAATAGATCCGATGAGTATAACTGGAATGACACTAACTTTATCAGAAAATGAGTATATATATAGTGGTTTAGAGAATAATCCTACAGTAACAGTGGAATATGAAAAAGATGGAAATCAGATTCAACTAGGAGAGAATGATTATGTCGTCACAATAAGTAACAATGTTAATGCTGGTGAAGCTAAAGTTATTGTAACTGGCAAAGGTAATTATTCTGGTGAAGTTGAATTGAAATTTAATATTATTGAAAAGGATATTTCAGAATGTGACATTACTATTGATCCAACAAAAGCTATATATACTGGAGATGAAATATATCCAGTTGTAGTAGTAAAACATGATGATAACATATTAGAACTACTAAAGGATTATGAAATTGAATATTCAGAAGATTCAACAAATGCAGGAGAAAAAGAAATAGTAATTACTGGTATTGGAAATTATAAGGGGACCATAAAAAAGAGTTATTCCATAGATCCGATGAGTATAACAGGAATGACATTAACTATATCAGAAAATGAATATACATATAGTGGAATTGAAAATAAACCAATCGTAACTGTGGAATACGAAAAAGATGGTAATCAAATTTTATTAGGAGAAAATGATTATGTGGTTGAAATAAGTAATAATGTTAATGCTGGTGAAGCTAAGGTTATTGTAACAGGAAAAGGTAATTATTCAGGAGAAATAGAAGCAACATTTATAATAAATAAAAAGAGTATAGATTTATTTAATATGACTGTTACAGAGAAAGAAAAAGAATATGATGGAAGGGCCTTTACGCCAAATGTTTTGGTTAAAGATGGAGAAAACGTTTTAAAGAAAGATATTGATTATCAAGTGGTTTATCAAGATGATGTTACAAGTGTTGGTGAAAAAGTTATTAAGATAATTGGAATTGGTAATTATACTGGAGAAGGCGCTGTATCTTATAAGATTATAGAGCCAAAGAAGGATGAAAAAGAAGCAGATTCAAAAGAAAGTGAGGATAATAAGAATAATAAAGATAATAATGATAAAAAAGATATTCCTAAAACTGGTGAAATAATAAAGGATAAAAGCTTTTCTTATAAAGTTGTAAAAAGTGGAAGCAAAGATGGAATTGGAGAAATAATTATCACTAAAGCAAATAGTAAAAAAATCAAAAAGCTTAAAATTAAAGATTATGTTGTGATTGATGGAGTTAAATATAAAATTGTAGGAATCGGAAAGAAAGCATTTGCAAAGCGTAATAAACTAAAGAATGTTGTGATAGGACGAAATGTTAATTCGATTGGAGTCTATGCATTTTATAATTGTAAGAATCTTAAGAAAGTTAGTATCAAATCGCAACTAACAATCAAGATTGGAAAGAAAGCCTTTTATAGAAAGAAAGGAAAGAAGTTGATAATCAAAGTTCCAGCGAAATTGAGAAAGAAATATAAGAAGACAATGAAAAAAGCAAGAACGAATATTTATCTTGTGAAGTGAAGATGGGAGAGGTTGAGAATGTATTCAGGAGGTGCATAGTCATGAAAAGAATAAAAATGATTATTTGCTTTATAGCTTTTTTTGCTATATTAGCATGTTTAGAAAATAGTGTAAAAGCAGAAGGAGAAGGGGTGCTTTTGAATAATGAAGAATTACAAGAAAATCAAAAAATAAATATAATTCCAGAAATCAAAAAAAAAGATAGAGAATTGGGATATCAAGGTTATACAAAAAGTTATTCTTTGATTATTAATAAAGCTGGATTATATAGGTTTTATATAAATTTTTCATCTGATAATGATGATGATATGTTAGGAGGTATAAAGATATCAAAAAAATTGTCGAACGAAGAGGTATTTTATGAGGATGTTGTATATTGTTGTAAAAAAGGAAAACAATATGCTGAATATATGTATTATTTAGAAAGTGGAGAATATAGTTTAAATTATATTCTATGGGATTTTAACAGAGATGGATTTGGTATAGCTAATTCTTTATTCTGTTTAAAAATGGATAGTTTTTTTAAAGGAGAAGTAAGTCAGATCGTTGATAATGGATATATACAATATAAAATTATGGAAAATCCTGTTATTAAAGATAATCAACTTATAAAAAAAGGAAAAATAGAAATAATTTCTATCAATGGAATGTATAAAAAAATTAGTATTGTGAGTACAAGTGGAGATATAGAAATGTCTAATACAAATACAAATATAAGTATTAGATTAGCATATTATGATGTATTTGGTATTGATGAGAATATATTCGAAAAAACTCGGAGTAAAATTACTGAACTAAATATCAAATTGGGTAGTTATGGGTTTAATAAAAAAGGTGAATATGTAGTATTAGAATATGGAAAAAATATATCTCCCAAAATATTGAAAGGTATGGGAAAACTTGAAACATTTTCAATACAAGGAGTGAAAAAATTACCAAAAGATTTATTTAAATATGCGAAGAAATTAACGAGTATAGGCATTAGTGCAAATAAAATACCAAAAGGTTTATTTAAATATACAAGGAAAGTTACGAGTATAGGCATTAGTGCAAATAAAATACCAAAAGGTTTATTTAAATATACAAGGAAAGTTACGAGTATAAGTATTGAGGCAAATAAAATACCAAAAGGTTTATGTAAAAACTTAAGTGAATTAAATCGTATAGGGATTTCATGTAATAATATACCAGATAATATATGTAATGGATGTAAAAATCTAACGCAGGTTGATCTATTATTTGTGAGAAAAATTGGGAAAAAAGCATTTTATGGGACGGAAAATTTGAAAAGTTTATCTATTAATCTGTTTAATACAGGTGTTTTGAAAAGTATAGGTAAAAAAGCCTTTTTTACAAGGAAAAATAGAAAGGGAAAGATACAAATAGATACGCTTGGCAAAAAGAATATGAAAAGAATTAGAGCGTTTTCAAAAAAAGCTGGATTAAAAAAAGATGATTATTATTTTGCAGGATAAAGCAATAAACTAATGTGATAAAGATATTATACGAGGAGGAGTGAAGATGAAGAGAAGTATCACGAAAATAGTAGCGGTTATATTAGCAAGCGTTTTAATTATGGGCGAATTAAATTATGTTCCTGTTGAAGCTGCAAGTAAAAAAGGAATAGGTATAACTGTAAAAAATTCAATTACGGGTAGTACAAAAAAGGTTATTGTAGCAAAGGGGAAAACCGTAAAACTACTAGTAAAAGCAAACAAGGCAGCTAATAAGAAAGTTTCTTATAAAAGTTCAAACACTAAAATTGCTATGGTTAATGGTAAGGGTGAAATAAAAGGTAAAAAAGTTGGTAAAGCTACAATTACTGTTAAATCAAAAAAGAATCCTAAGGTTAAAAAAACTATTAAAGTTATAGTAAAAGCATCTGCTGTTAAATCTGTGAAAATTAGCAAGTCTTCTTCAAATATGTTATATACAGGTAATTCTATTAAGTTAAAGGCAGTTGTAAAAGGACAAAAATCAGCTTATAAAACACTATGTTGGTCCTCAAATAATAGTAAGATTGCTTCTGTAACACAAAATGGTGTGGTAAAAGCTCTTAGTGAAGGTAGTGTAAGAATTACAGCTAAAGCTGCTGATGGTTCAGGGAAAAAATCCTCTGTAGTTATAACTGTTAAAAATGAGCCTATTAACATTGAGTCTGTTTCAGTTTTAAATCGGCAGACAGTAAGCTTTAAACTTTCCAAGGCAAAAACACTTGTTACTTCAGATGTTAAGATTTATTCAAAATATTATTATTCTGGTGAGTATAGAAATCAACTTACTATTGATGATTTGAAGTCTTCTGACAGTATAAACTACACTGTTACCCTTTCAAATAATACCATGATATTTGCTAGAGAATATATCAAAGTTTTGATATCGTCATTAACTGGTATAAATAGTAAAGAAGTTCAGTTTAATGAAGATAAAACTGCTTACTCAGATGAAACAATAGTTGAGCTTACTGTTGGTAAAGCGTTAAATTCGTATTCTTATGATGATGATGAGTATTATTATTTTAATCCATATGGTTTATACTTTAATCAGGCAGAGGGTTATTATTCTCAAGAAATTAAGGGATTGCCAGAGGGAATAAAATCTAAAATTGAAGATAATAATCTTGTTCTTTATGGAACTCCAACAAAGGCTGGTATGACTACTGCTACATATACAGCAATTGATGAAGTTGGAAATACAATGACAAGAAGTATAATATTTATCGTTGGATCGCCTGATGATATAGAAGCAGCAGCTACTACAGTGTATGGATTGGCATCAAATCGGGGAAAATATGCTTATATACAAGTTGTGGGTGGCTCTGGAAATTATGATTATAGTTTCGCCGGTGGAACAAACACTTATGGTTGTTCTATTGACTATGATGAGGTGTATGGAGTATTTGAAAAAGCTGGAACATATAGTATAAAGGTTGTTGTAAAAGATATAAATAATGATTCGCTTACAAAGACTGTTGATGTAAAATTTGTAATAAAACAAGGAGTTACTCTTGCTGGAACAGTAACTGATATGTCAGGTAACCCTATAATGGATGATATCTATATGAGTTTTGATAACAAAGATAAATCAGACCGTTATACAAGCTCAGAGGATTGCAGGGTTGATGAAAGTGGAAAGTATAGTGTTTATTTAAATCCAGGAACATATGATATAACTGTTTCCTATTGTGCAGGGACAGCAGATAGTACAAGTGTAACAAAGCATTTATATTCCCAGAAGATTTCGGCTTCAATATCGGGAAATGATATTAAACTCCATCTTTATAAAGTTGAGTTTTTATTATCACAGGAATTATCGGATGAGTTTTATGGTGCTTGGAAGGATTTAAATGGAGAAACTTATGGATATGGTAAAGTGATTTACGTAAAACCAGGAACATATACGCTTACTAGTGATTACGATTCGACAGAAAATTGGTATGATATTGGTTTGAATTATGAATTGAATTCCACATTTACTGTTACTGATTCACCTATTTATGCTAAAACAAGTTATAATGAGTCTTCTATGATTAGTATAAAGGGAAATATACTACTTGATAAGAATGTGGTTGGAAGTACTGATTCAAGTTATGATATATATAAATTTATTGCTACTGAATCAGGAACAGTTTATTATACAGATAATAGATCTGAACAATATAATGATATCTATGTTTCTGTTTATGATAATACATCAAAAGAGATGATAGATAGTAATATGGATGATAGCGGAAACTTTTATGCAACAGCAGGCCATGAATACCTGATAAGAGTAAAAGAATATGATGATGCTTATTCATTTTCTTATTGTTTTGAATTTAGTAGATATTCATCTGAAGTTTTTTGAAATACATTAATTATATTTTGATAGTTGTAGAAGAAAAGCTCATGCAAAAATTTTTGCATGGGCTTTTGTGTGCATGATTTTGATTAAGAAGCAGTTATTTATCAGTATAAAAATACCAGTAAATATGGTATTATATTAATAAGATATTCATTATCTTAAATTAATGTAAATGGGGTGATTATATGAGGATGAAAGGTAATGAAATCAAAGGAAAGATAGCATTATTTTCCGGTATGATTTTAATGATTACAATGTGTGTTCCGCAGGGAGAGGTTACAGCTACGATTCCGGATAAACCAACATACGCACATGAAACAACAGTTTATACTTATGATTATAATTCTAAGAAAATTTCAAGTGATAAATCAGATGAAACGTGGACTGATTTACAAAACTTGCCACTTATGTATCCAGGCGACAGTATGGTTATTGTTGGTGAGGAAATTGATTTTTCAAAGACGGGTACTATTACTGCTTTTAAAGGATTGGTTTTTGAAAATAATGGAGAGACAGGTGTTGCATCAGAGGGACCTATTGAGGTAACAAAAGTTGAAGAATATGGTCGTGTAAATGATGATGATCATTCGAATGAATTTATTACTGGTTTTACCATTACTGGTGATGACATGGTAAAGATTTATTCAAAAGGTGGTGGAGGATATTCGGATGAGAGTAAAAAAGACCCAGATGACCCGATGGGTGGAGAAAGACTTATAGCTTACTATATGAATTACCTAAATTATTATACGCTTCCAAAATACTGTAGTATTAGTTTTGATGCTGTATATTATAATAATGGATGGGTTTCTGTTGGAGAAGATGTATTAGCAAATGCTATTTATGAACAGGAAAATCCGGATATAATATATGTTGAAGATGCATTGGCTAATCTTAATGAAGATAAGCTAGTATATTCAGTTTGCAGACCTTATATAGAAGGATTTGCACTTAGTACAAATGGTACAGTAAATCAATATGATACGAGCAAACCATATAATTTTAACGCAGAAAGCGGAGCACCTTTTATGGCTAAAACCATAGAAAACTATTATCCAAAGATTTATTATGACAAAAATAGTGGAAGTGGTATGATAGGCTCATACGATGATAGTATTACAATTCAGTTTAGAATGGATCCGGCCAGAACTCTTACATTAGATGCATGTGGCGGCCTTATTGATGGTAAGGATAAAGTTGTCAGAGAAGATGCTAACAAGAATAATATTGTAGTTGATAATTATCCAACATATATGACGGACGGAACATTTGCTCCAACAAGGGATGGATATGAATTTAAAGGATGGTTTAAGGATAAGGATTATACTAAGGAGGTAACGGCAGATAATATTACAGCTTACCTTGGCGGTTATTCAAATTCGATAAATGCAGGTGTAGAAGGACGTGCATGCAGAATGTATGCAAAGTGGGAGAAAGGTGGAGGTGAAGATCCTATTGAGAATCCAACAGAGAATCCAACGGAAAAACCAAAGGATGGCAAAGATAATGTTAATAAGGCGAATGCTGGAAACAAAGTAACAACAGATACTAATACTGAAAAACAAGTTGTTAAATCAGTAAATACTTTAGAAGTTAAAGGTAAAACTGTTACAGTAAAGTATAAGAAACTTAAAAAGAAAGCACAGAGCATAACAAAAAATAAAGCATTTAAGATTAGTGATGCAAAAGGAAATGTTACATTTAAGAAGCTTTCTGGTAATAAAAAGATAACTATCAATAAAAAGACAGGTAAAGTAACTATAAAGAAGGGCCTTAAGAAAAAGACATATAAGATTAAGGTTTTAGTTACTGCAGCAGGTGATGATAAATTTGAATCAGGATCTAAGATAGTAATAGTGAAAATAAAAATAAAGTAATATATAACATATAATCAGCAAATGTTTCCTTATGTTTTGTTACATGTAAGCATTTAAAAAGTAAAAACTTTGTGTTATAATAGGCGCGTATGATTTTTGAAATCATATGCGCTTTTTAAA
>OCTX012013704.1_pt1 | contig 12809 bp, 13 predicted proteins | sample 1539691 | NCBI WGS metagenome assembly OCTX01 (sample SAMN02144231, study PRJEB22623) | gut metagenome | biome: sheep rumen | host: Ovis aries | place: New Zealand
GATGGGTATGCCTCTATATCAACAGATTATGAGTATTTAGTTACTCCTGCGGGGCAATTTGTTTCCTATTTATAGAGGAAAGATACAAATTCATTGGTATAATTCAAAATATTTTATTGTATATGACAATTTTTTATATTTTTCTTGTAGTTTTTCATAATTTTGTGCGTCAAATGGGTAAATTCTTTAATTCAACAGACAACAATGACAACATTAGAAACAAAGTTTGCGCAAACCGTAGCAGAACATAAAAGCACCATCTACACCGTGTGCTACATGTTCTCGAAAGATGAAGACGAGGTGAACGACCTGTTTCAAGAAACGCTGGTCAACCTTTGGAAAGGCTTTGAGGGATTCGAGCAACGGAGCGACATTAAGACGTGGATTTACCGCATTGCCCTTAACACATGTATCTCGCTCGAAAGAAAGAAGAAACGCACTCCCACCGTTCGCCTATCCATGGACATCAACCTCTTTGAAGACCGCGACGAGGATACCCGACAAGTGGATATGCTACACAAGAGGATTTCCAAATTGCAACCCTTCGACCGTGCGATAGTACTCCTATGGCTTGAAGAACTCTCATACGAAGAGATTGGACAAATCGTGGGAATCACCGCCAAGAACGTCAGCGTTCGTCTGTATAGAATAAAAGAACAATTAAAGAACATGTCTAACATTTAAACTCACTCATTATGAACGACTTTGGAACAACATTCGACAATACCCAGTTTGACGATATGCGTCAACAGTTGAATATCTTGAAGAAAAAACTGGAGCACCAAGAAATAGTGAACGAACGCGTTATCCGCAACTCCATGAAAAAGACTGTATCAAGCATCAACCGCCGATATTTCATCATCATGGCTATTAGCCTCTTTATGATTCCCTACAGTTATTGGGCTTTCGTACAACTATCGGGATTCTCAGTTGCTTTTTGGATTGGAACCAGCATACTCATGCTCATCTGCTTGGGTGCTACCTTTTACAACAGCAAGGATTTACGAGACCCAGGATTTTTGCGAAACAATTTGGTTGACGTAAGGAAAAAGGCTGCTCGTGCCAAGAAGTTCGATAGCGACTGGCTTTTCTTTGGTATTCCCATAAGTATTCTTTGGTTAGGGTGGTTCGCTTGGGAGGTATTTAAAAAAGGTGGCTCTGACGAAATGATGCCCTTTCTCATTGGTGGAGGCTTCGGAGGTGCTATCGGATTGATAATTGGATTGAGCATTCACTATAAGACGCAACGCAATTATCAGGAGATTATCGACCAGATTGAAGAACTATCGGAATCATAATCTTCATCTGAAAAGAATTTATCCTCTCTCTCAAAAATATATATACATTTCGTAAAAACCCCATGTGTCGTTCGCACATGGGGTTTATTCTTGTTGTATATATGGTGTATACACTTTGTATTTCATGCATATACACGGTGTATTTCTATCATATACACGTTGTATATACGTCATATACACACTCCATACAATAGCTATTTATTCAACAAACGATTGATTTCCGCCATTTTCTGTTGGCGAGAAAGGGAGAACGATTGACTTTTTCCGTCCACATAATCGAAAAGAGAATAAGCCTTTTGCAATAACATATCACGTAAGGGATTCTGTTTTCCCTTGCCTTCCACGAAATACAACTCAGCCAACATTTCCAATCGGTCAACGCGCTCTTCGGGTTTCCATTGATCAAGTGCATATTGAAAAGCCTCATCTACCGTGAAATTCCTCAACAAGGTATAGTCGCCCACGTATTGGCGATAGAGGTCTTCCAAGTATCTCTGTCGTTGTTCGCCTTCTTTTTTCTCTAAGAAACGCGCCAAAGCTGCCGTAAATTCCTCAATAATCCGAATGAAATAATCTCGTTGTAACATATAAAATGGTTTTAATCGTTTTCGTATTTCAATCCTTCCACGTACTCATACAATTTCTTATAGAAGGGATGTTTTACCATCGTGGTTTTATCGCCCAAGATGATGAGTTTCATGCGAGCGCGAGTAATGGCAACATTCATTCTTCGCAAATCGCGGAGGAATCCGATTTGTCCTTCGTCGTTAGAACGAACGAGGGAAATGAGGATTACATCTCGCTCTTGTCCTTGGAAGCCGTCTACCGTGTTGATGGTTATCAAACGACGATAAGGTTTGAAGAAGTCTCGTTTCTTCACCAACGAACGGAGATATTGCACTTGTGCGCGATAAGGAGAAATCACGCCCACGTCTATTTGTTCTTCCAAGATACGCGACTTACCTATCTTCGTGAAATAGTCTTGCAAGGTCTTGAGCGTGAGTTCTGCTTCTGCCTTGTTGATTCTTCCAAAACTTTCGCCAACAAATTGTTCTCTTTCGCCCAATTCTGAGGTATCTACCCACACCATCGGCGTATCGAAATCCAAGATTCCACGATACTTGATTTGCGGGGCACTCTCCACTTTTCCATCATAAAACCAATCAGAGGAGAAGCGCATGATTTCCTCGTTCATGCGATATTGCACGTTGAGCAACGTCACCACTTCGGGCTTGTTCTCCACGATTCGTTCCATCAACGTCTTTCCCAATCCACCTTTCAACGCGGGAAGACTCTTAATGGTGGGCGGTAACTGACAATGGTCGCCAGCGAAGATGACGCGCGAACACCTGCGAATGGGAATCCAACAAGCGGCTTCTAATGCTTGTGCCGCCTCATCTATAAATAAGGTGGCGAATTTCTGTCCTTCCAACAAGCGATTAGCAGAACCTACCAATGTGGAAGCGATTACGCGAGCTTCACCAAACAACTCCGCGTTGATGCGGATTTCCAATTCCATCGCACGACTCTTCAACCGTTCCATCTTCTGGTGATAACTTTCACTACCCCGCTTTTTCATTCCCCTCAAGTCGCGTATCGCCTTTCTTATTGCCCACAATTGCGGATAATCGGGATGCGATTCAAACCGTCGTTCGTAAGTAAACGAGAGCATCTTGTCGTTGACGCGCGTAGGATTGCCAATGCGCAACACATTCACGCCTCTATCTACCAGTTTCTCGCTAATCCAATCCACCGCCATGTTGCTTTGCGCGCAAACCAACACTTGACTTTCACGATGCAATGTTTCGTAGATAGCCTCAACGAGCGTAGTGGTCTTTCCCGTTCCTGGAGGACCATGAACCACCATCACATCCTTAGAACGCAATACGTCGTTAACGGCTTTCTCTTGCGAAGGATTCAACCACGGGAATCGCATCGGCTCAAAGGTAAATCGCTCCACCTTTTGCGAAGAATAAAACAAGTCGCGAAGATGAGCCAACCGATTGTTTTTGGCTTTCATCACTCGGTCGAGCGCCTCAAACATCGTGCGATACGAAGTCTCGTCGAAAAACAATTGCAATCCCAATTGCTTGGCGTCTTGCAAGTCTATCACGTGGGTATTGTCTGGAACGGTTACCACCATCCTATCGCCATCCACGTACGACACCGTGGCGGTAAACGAATAATATTGAATCGTCTTCCCGTCTTCCTTGATTTTGAAGAAACACACGGGGCGACCAAACTCAAAATTGTGCTCAATATCTTGGTCGGTTGTACGATATACTTCCACCGCCAACTGATTCAAGGAATTATAATAACTTTTCCCCACCTTCACGGGAAACCAAGCATCACCGCGCTTCACCTTTCGTTGCAAACCCATTGTCTCGGTTTGCTTGCGAAAGGCTTCCTTCTCAAAATAGTATTCTATCTCCAGCAACATCCGTTGACGTTGGAGTTGGAGAATGGGTGATGATTGATTCATAATTCAAGTGCAAATTTACTTAAAAACTCATAAACTTACAAACACTATTGGGATAAACTCCACAAAATGATTACCTTTGTCGTCATGGAAACCATTCAACTCAAAGACTTATCCATCGGCTACCGCATCAAGAAGGGAACGACGAAGATGGTGATGGAAACGCTCAATGCCACCATCTTCAGCGGACAACTCACTTGCTTGATAGGTGCAAACGGCGTAGGAAAATCCACTCTCTTGCGCACCATTACCGCCTTCCAACCCGTGATTGGCGGCCAAATATTGTTGAATGGCAACGACATCACTTCGCTTTCCATCAAACAAATGTCTAAGCTGGTCAGCGTGGTGTTGACCGACAAGCCCGACGTGCTAAACATCACCGTCAACGAGTTGATTGGCTTAGGTCGCTCGCCTTACACGGGATTCTGGGGCACGTTGTCAAGACATGATCAAGAGGTCGTGGAAGAGGCCATGCAAATGGTGGGAATCGTGGCTTTGAAAGACTCCCCTATCCACTCTTTGAGCGACGGGGAGAAACAAAAGGTGATGATAGCGAAGGCATTGGCACAAGAAACGCCGATTATCATCCTCGACGAACCGACGGCTTTCCTCGACTACCCCAGCAAGGTCGACGTGATGCAATTGCTCAAGAGATTGGCGCACGAATTGGATAAGACCATCTTCCTCAGCACCCACGACCTTGAGTTGGCGCTTCAGATGGCCGACACCATTTGGTTGTTAGACAGGCAAAATGGCTTGACCACTGGCACCGCCGAAGAACTCAACGCCCAAGGTCTCATCAGAAAGTTCGTCAACAAAGACGACATCTATTTCCGCCTATTTCATCATTTATAGGCAATCGCCAACGTTATTATGGCAACGGAAGCAAGCCTTCCCAACGCACATCCCAATCGGCTGGGAATCCAGGGTTCTTTCCCGTCAAACCATCCCAACCTGCGCACATCATCGCGATAGCCGTCAACAATCCTCCGTTGCCTGGCAGATAGCAGCGCAAACGGTCGTCTTGATAGTTGTGGCCATTCACTAAATATGTATTGGTGCGCTTGTCCATGAGCAGGGCATCAACGGCACGTTGCGGTTCGCCCAACCTGGCGGCACACATAGCCACCATCGGGAAGTCCCATCCCCATGTCTTGTCCCAATTCCAGTTATTCCACACCCAGTCCAACGTCTTGCGCATGATGTCGTCATTCACCAACTTGTTTTGTGGCAAGATGCCCACCGCTCCGAGCACGGCAGGATGGTCGCTATAGAATCGAATGTCCTTATAGGTTTGCGGAGCCGACTCGGCAGCCAAGTAAAGAGAGTCCTCATTGTAAGCCAATGGCGAAAGGTTCTTAATCACCAAATCCCATTGTTCGTCGCGTGGCTTGCCCATACGCTCACGCCATTTCTGTGCGGTCTCCAAGCCCCAAAGCCAATACGACAACTCAAAGGGCGGATTCACGGTGGAGTCGGCTTTCAACGTCTCTTGAGCGGGGATGCAACCCTTCAACACAAACCGCTTCTTTATATCGTCTACCGAGGCAAACGAGTACATGAATTGTGCCGTCTGCTCCACCAGCAAGTCATAAGCCTTCAAGATTTTATTGCCCATATCCTGCCTCTCCTTTACTTCTTCAGGCGACAACATGCTATTTTCGTTCTTGCTTGCCACATACCTTCCCACTTGCGTCCTATACACCAGTTCCGCCAGATAGATAGGATGCGGTTGTTGCCATATCAGATACGAACCCACGTTCGATGGTGCCTCCCTACCCGTCGGGTCGGTCATCTTCATCCATCTCACGCCCCCGAATCCTTGTCGTTGGGCAATCTCATGGGCTTTCTCCATCACGGTATAATACCACGACAGCGTCTTGGCAACAAACGTGGGTCGTCCCCACAAGGCAAACTGGGCTTGGTGCCACCACTCCATCTCAAGGTGGAACTTTCCGAACCACGAGTTATAGGTCAGTCCCGTCTCTTGAGGAGGCGTGTTTCCCGCATCGTTCACCATCATGAGGTAATTGCTGAGGATTACTCGACGCTCCAATTCCTTCGCCCTACTATCCTTCACGTGCGAGAAATCCACGATACCGCCCTCTTTCCAGAAATTGTTCCATACCTGACCAGCGCGAATGGCATGTTCGGCAAACGGCTCAATCATAATGTTCGGACGGGCGTTCCGCTCAAACTGACAAGTGAAATCAAGCGTTCCCGTCTTCGACTTCAGGATAATCGTATGTTTTTGGTTAGTAGGGATACGCACCTTCGCGTCGCCTATCCAACTAAGATACATCCAATAACTCGTTACATAAGAAAAGCTTAACGGGAAGGTGTGCACCACTTCCAGCACACCCTTGCCCTTAACCACTTCGGTGCTGTGAAGCCTATCGTTTTGGGGGTTCCAATCACAACCGTCGTCGGTGTGCTTTCCCGTGGGGTATGGGAAACGAATCTTCACCGCAATCTCACCGTCAGAGTTGATGCGCGAAGACACCACGCTGCCCGTCGGGTCTACCACCGTCTCCACATGGTATTTCTGCCCCTTATACGTAAACTTGCTGTCTATCTTTCCTTTCCATAGGTCCAACGTCTGGTCAACGTCCTTCACCTCCGACATATCCTCCAAGTCAAGGCCGATGGTTCCCAAGTGCAGGCGATGAGGGTTGGCACGGAAATAACTCTCCGCATCCTTCTGCCTACCTGGTTCCTTAAACTGACCAGCATACGGTTCCTTCCGTCCCCTTCCGAAGTCGCGCTCCACCAGCACCTCCTTCACTTGATACCTCTCCGTGTTGCCAAACGAGTGCCATCCCCAGTCGCTCATCGTACCCAACGGCACGCCCGTGCTATATTCCTCGGGAAACGTCTGCAAGCCCGTACCGTCCACCGTAAAGGCAAAGTGTCCGTTTCCCACCGACAAAGATGCCATCTTGTCCATAGACGTTACGTGCGGGTTATTTCGCGTTACCACTTCCTTACGATCAATCGGTTGAGCCACAGCCTGTCCTATGCCCAACATCAACACCAGTGCCAATGTCAACTTTCTCATTGCCTTTTTCTTTTTATGGTTATCTTTGCGCAAAGATAGCAAAAATTCATGGAAGTAACGATTATTTTTGGAAGATTAACGATAAATAGTAGCCAGCCACGCAAAACCCACATGTTTCCGCATGGCTGGCTGACATCATCTAATCTCAATAAACACGCTTTCGCCCTTATCCTTGGCTTCCACAATCTTTGCTTTCACCAATTTCACGTATTTACGCGAATTGAGCACCTTTCCCTTTACCCTGTTCTCTCCCACAAGAATGCAACCTTGCGAATCGTTCACCGCATCATTGCCAGCGTGAATGCGAATGCCTGAAAACATGGGAACATTCACCAACAACGGCAACCATTTCTTAAACGTAGGCGAAAAGGTAATCACTATCGGGTAGCGCCCTTCAGGTATGGCACTTTTACCCTTTATCTTACGGGCACCTTTGGCATAATCCCGCCATGTAGGTTCCAGCGTATCACACAGATAGGTCAATTTCTCGCCCGTGGAATATTCGTCTATCACGTCTTCCTTGATAAACAACTTCCCTATCGTATAATCCCGTTTCTTGGCGATTCTCTTTAAGACAAGTTCCATAAAAAAACTGTATAACTGTATTAACTGTTTTTTCGCCAAGCACCCGCTTTCACGTATTCACCCGTGGCGGCATCCATTACCACATATCCCCTTGAGCGCCATGTGTTGAGCATCGGCTGAACACGGTCGTCTCTTCCGTTAGAAAGTCGTACATGCAACGCTTCTCGCTCGGTGAATCTCTCGGGCAACAGACTGAGCATATTCATGGGTCCTCGCTTCATCTTCACGATCTCTCCCTGCATCTGCTGGCGCATCTCTTCGCCGAAGAACATCATCTTGCACCACATGTCGTAGTGCATCGACCACACGGCAAACTCCTCTATCTGCTTCGACCATTGCCCTTCTGCCACGTATAGCGTCATCGCCTTCAGCCACGCGAGGATGACAGCGCGAAACGACAGGCGCTCATACAATTCGTCGTCGGAGAGGTCGGCAATCTCGGCATTCTCTTTCAGCATGCGCTTCACCAATCGTCGTGCCTGCGGACAGTCGATGGTGCCGCTTGCCGCATTCAGGCGGTCGATGTAGGGTTTCAGGTCTGCGTCAAACTGTTCGTCGTAGATGCCATGTATGGGGATGTCCATGCCGCGCTCTGCCTTGATGGTGGTGAAGTTGATGCGCGAGAGTGTTCCGTCTGCCTTCATCGAACGGAAGAACTGCTGACCTTGTTGCACGGTCGTAGAGGCATTCCAGTTCCATCGCAAAGGCATCGAGCCCGACACGGAGTCCACGCCCACGCGCACCTGACCGTAGGGCTTGTTGTCGAATGCCAGTCGGAATATCTTGCCCACGCTCTTGTTTCCCGATGTCTTCAACTGGTAGAACAGTTCCACCTCGTCTACGATGGTATAGAGGTATTTCCCGCCTGCATCCACCAACTTCTGCACGAAGGCGGCGTTGGTCATGTCGGAGTCCATCACCTGTATGCACAACCCCTCGGGTCTACGTGGTTTCTCCTTATTGGAACCACGGGTCTTGCATTGTTGTTTCCACTCGTTCTCCCGATTGATGTTCATCTCGTCGCGCTCACGGATGTCTTTCAGGATATGCTCCACGGGACGGTCTACGCACGACTTGCCGCTCGACATCGGGGCGATGGTGCAGCACATGAACGTTGCCTCTCTCAGCGTGTTGTCGATATACGGGAAGTTCACGCCTACGAAATGTGCCGCCAACGACGGGAACACCGCATTTGCCACCGTGGGATGATAGGTTTGGGGTTCTTTCGAGATGAGCAACTGTATCAGCTTGGGCAATCGTCTCGGCATGGGTGGTTCGGCTTCTGCCAACGTCTCCTTTGAGCCACGGGCGGTAATGGTCTTGAACACCTCTTTCTGAGCCACCGACAGCGGACGGTTTGTATCGATATACTTGGCATAGAAATCGTGTACCAACTTACGGCAGTCTTTCTCATTCACATACCCTGGCATCTTCTGCGCCAACACGCCCATCAACTCTCCCTCGCTCATCATCTGTCCCAAGTCGGGCAGCAGCATCTTCAATGAGTTGTGGCGAGTGCCAACGCCCGTGATAGCCGCCAACCCCAATCCCGACCGCTCCAAGAACAGGTCGAAAGCGCGCAAAGCCATCTCAGATGGTTCCACCACCCCATCACTCCCATCACTCCCATCACTCTCATTCTTCCCCTCCTCCTCCATTCTTCCAACCACCGCTGCCTCCAGCTCCTCCTCGCCAAACAGCCGTGGCTCGTCAATATACAGGATATACTCTCTCGTCACCATATACGTGGCACGTGCCAACTCATGCGTACCCTTGTCGTACTCAATGCCCCCTAACTGTTCCGACATCCATTGCTGCGCCTGTTGATTGGTCATCCCCTCGGGACGGGCGAACACCACGTGCAAGCCATGACCACTTGCCGACAGTTCCACCAACACGATGCCCCACTCCCGTTCATGCCCCATGATGTACTGCGCATACAATTCCCTGCTGTCTTCCCGATGGTCCACGTCGAAGAATGTCAGGTGCGAGTCTTCTGCCGTCTCGTTGTGCTTGTAGTGGTCGGTGAAAGTTGCTTGGTACGTGGCAAACCACAGCCGCATCTTCACCTCCTTGCGCTTCTCCTCGAACTCCTCCTTTGTCAGTTCGCCGCGCATGTAACCCTCCCACAAGTCCTGATGCTCGGCACATGCCGCGCCCGTCTGCGGATCGTCCACCGCCTGCCAAAACAACTGACGCGTAGCCCTCTGCGTAACGGGCCGACGTATACTCCGCCCTATGTCAAATCTTGCCTTCATCACTTCCCAAAACAAACAACTTCTCAACCATCACCCTTACTTGCTCGCGCATCTCCTCGGCAGAGCGCATCATGCCCAATCGCTTCGGCATCGAGTCCCATACCCGATAGCGGTGAGCGGTCTCCACCAACTGTCCGTTAGGCATCTGCATCAGCACCTTCGCCTTCTGTCTCGGTCTTATACCCCTCACGAACGGGATAATCATCAGGTTGCTGGGATGGTCGAGGTCCACTTCCACACGGGCATGAAATCGCAACTTGCGTCCCTCTCGTCTTGCGTTAGTCACTTGGGAAATCTCCCCTTCGTTGATATTCACCGTATTGGCATTGATAAAAAAAGCTTTCTCCATATTCGAAAAACATGTCTAAAATTAATACTCAGTTACTCGTCGTTGTCCGGACTTCCGACGGTGCAAAGGTACGAATAAGGAAAAATTAAAATCCCCTACGCATACGGTACGCGTAGGGGGTACGGATTATCAAAAAAATCTCTTGTTTCTACTTTCTAAAACACACTCCTCAACTTGTCTTGGAATGCCAATGTTTGCTTCTGGTCCATCGCGTCGTTGTAATCACCACGCATGTTGTTGCGGCTCCAAAGGGTTTCAAACACCTTCCACTTGTTACGAATGCCTAACAGCCCCGCCATTCTGTCTGCCAACAGGGCTGCCTTCGTGCGTGATACCAACGGCTGGAAGCTTTCGTCTATCCACCCTGCATCCTGCGCCCTTTTCCATAAAGCCATCGCCCTCTCTGATTTCAGCACATCGGGCAAATCACCATCGGGACACACATTCCCCTTGTCACCGTTATCACCAATCTTCACGTGAGCCTTGTCCACGCTCAAGTTTACCACCTCGTTGCCATGGATGTCGATATACGAACCCTTTACGATGAAATCTCCCTTAATTTCCATCCTCTCCAATACTTAGGTTGTTGTCGTGAATCTCGTTCAGTTGCTGGGTCATCAGGTTGCCTGCCACTTCCACCTTGACGGGATTTGAAAAAACACACACGCCTCCTAAGGCCTTCTTCAAGTCCTCTACCGTGTTGTTCACCGTTCTTGCGGCAATTGCTATCAAAGTCTCGTTCTCCTTGGAAAGTCGTGCGTTTTCTATTTTTAACTGTGCAATCTCCACGTCTTTAGCCGACATGGCGCTTTGCAATTCTCCTACCTCTTCAATACTTGTTTCTATAATCATCCTATGAAAACCGCCATAGTTTGTTTTTGCGGTGCGCAAAGGTACATAAAACCCTGCACCTAACAGCAGGAAAATGGATTTATTTTTGGGTTTTAAGTTTTTTATATAAAAATGAAGGAAGTGAACTGTTTAACGCAGGAAGTATAATCCCACAAAGAATGTCCCTGAATGTTTGGTGCTTATGAGTCGATATTTTTCTTTTTATCCAACGTCGAAATCCATTCCATACCTATTTTGGAGAACACTTTTGTTAGAGGATTGTCAAACAAGTCGCTAAAGAAATTTAAGTAATATCTTCTTTCAAAGGAGTTCTTGATTCGTTTGCATGGTTTACTAAGAGTTCCAGACATCATCAACGAGGGTGCAATATGTCCGACGTAAACAGGATAACCATCAGAAGAAAGACAGTCTGGTCTCAATTCGTTGACAGTTCCTATGAAAGTAATCATCAATTCTGGGAAAGGGATTAAGTGTTTTGTTTCACAGAATGTGATGATATTTTGATGATCAATGTATGACATTTGTTTCTTGGTGGTGTAATAGTCACGAGTAATTATAGGTGTTTCAATTTTGCTTACAACAATGTCGGGTGTAGTAAAAACCATATCATCGTGTGAAGACTGAACGGTAGCATTATGGAAAACATAGATAATATCTTCCCCTTTGCTAACAATTTTGGTTCCCTTAAAATAAGAGAAATTTTGGAGCAATCCCGAAGGGCTGCACTTATACCGAAAGTCGCCATTAATCAGTTTCTTAGCCTCCATCTTGAAGCCAAGGTTCTCGTAATAGTGAATTATCATGTTGTAACATGACATCTCGAAATAGTCACTCACTCTCTTCGCATGTTCTTTGAAGTGAGCGTGGTGAATTTTCGCAAAATCCTTTATCTCTTTCTCAAAATCAGCAATAGCTTTAAAAGGGGTGGTCTTATTCATTATTCTCTGACTTATTATCCGATGTGTTTTCTGGCATATAAAACAAATCCTTACAGTTCCTAAGAAAACCCAATGTATCTGAAAATTCAAAAAAACAATTACTTAACTGGTACTTGTCCTTAATCTTATCAAAGTCAATATTTACTGAAAGCATTTTATTGTACTGCGCACGATTAAGTCTAAAATCACCACATCTGATATTGCAATCTTTCTTTTTGTTGACTTGTTTGTTCAAATAATAAAAGAAATCGGAAGCCCCGTTCATACTACCTATCACATATCGATAATAAATGCAGACTGCCAAAAGCGAATCAATAATACTCTCGTAATTACGGAGCATTTTGTATTCTTCATTTCCACTTTCCCATATCTTAATTATTTGCAATTTTCTGCCTTCAAATTCGTTATACATCGGTTGTGTCAGAAATCCAGGCAACTCATAGCAGAGGGTGTTCAATAATCTATTCTTTTCAGACATAATTTGTTTTTTTCAAGTGCAAAGATAGTTATTTTTTTTCAAATGATTGCAGATGGGTTGTTATTTTGTCTTTTTGCCTTTTGTTGTACTCTCTCGAAAAAACAACATCTAATAACTACCATGCGAGTAATATATGAAAACATATATCAAAAGCACATCTTCATCTCCCGAATAATCCGCAAAAAACAGTTAATACAGTTATACAGTTTTTTTTCGGACACCTCCTAAAAAACTCTTAGAATATTTTATTATTATATATATATTATAATATATATATAATAATAACTTTCTATTAGGGAAAGATACATGTCTCAAAAAAAACTGTATTAACTGTATTAACTGTTTTTGAGACATTCACAGCTGATTATCAACCACTTAGCAATTTCACTATTTTCATCGAATCCTATCCATCATCGTGTTTTCAGGGCGCAGATGAAAACTTCCGTGGAAACCTGAGGCATGCCTAACCGAAGATGGTACATATACGATACATGAAGAAAGGAATGTCAGCAAT
>OCTX011807129.1_pt1 | contig 12806 bp, 13 predicted proteins | sample 1539691 | NCBI WGS metagenome assembly OCTX01 (sample SAMN02144231, study PRJEB22623) | gut metagenome | biome: sheep rumen | host: Ovis aries | place: New Zealand
AGAGGCTAAAAACAAAACACAAAACATCGAAAGGAGAAAAGAGCAATGATAAGAGGAATCGGATTAAGACCTGAAATGGAGATATTCTTCCAGGAAATCATCTCAAGAGGACTTTAAGAAATATAATAAACTGAGATAAAAACATTGAAGGAGGCGGTAAACATGGAGTGGCTGGGCATATTTGTTAACGATCTTATTGCAAGAAGAATTTAAGTAGTAAAATGAATTGAACCGGATCATGCAATAATAGTAATACGAAAAAAAGAACGAAAGAAGGGACTGGAGTATTTCAGTCCTTTGTTTTTTGCGTTTTGTTGTTTATCTCTCCTGCCGCTATTTAGTTTACTACCCGATTATTAGTTTTTGGTTAGCATTTTATAAGGCTTTGATTAGAATTGCATAAACAGCGTTTCCTGGTTTTATAAGCTCTTTCACTTGATTTTATGCACATTTGGAGTTATACTATATAAAAACAACATAAAAATCAGAGTTCTAATCAAAAACTAATAATGGCGTATTATAATAAAGAGGGTGAAGCAAATGGAAGAAAGGATCCTTGTGATAGAAGATGAGGCGGCAATACGGGAAATAATCACTGTGCCGCTTGAAGCTCAGGGCTATAAGGTCACGGCGGCAGCGGCCTCGGACTTTACATAGTAAAAACTATACTTGATATGCACGGTATGAAGTGCAGCATAAGCAATACCGAAAACGGAGTTGCGTTCAGAGTTGTCCTGCCCGATGCGCAAAGTAAGGCTTCAAAAAGAATATAACGCATCAGCGCACTGACAGACCTGAACAATTATCAGGGAAAGTGTAGTTTATGCAACAAATTGCCCCTGCGGTGTAGTAAAAACTACACACAGGGGTAAATTTATCTATTGAAAGCGGCGTAAAACCGTGGTAATATATATACAGAACAAGAGAAACGGACAAAACAAAACACCATAATCTAAGGAGGAAATCAAAATGATAACAATGATAATAGGGATATGTGCAACAATAGTATTCGCAGCGTGCGCAGCATACGCCTCCTATGAGATAGTAAACAACAGAGTAAAATAATAATTATATATAACGGAACAAACAAAAGGGCTGTTGCATCGTGCAACGGCCCTTGTTGTGTCTTTTTGCGTATACGATCAGTAAGCTCATTTCCCTGAGTGGTGCTTGTCTGAATAGATAGTATTGTAGCAATTAAAACATGGTGTAATCGAAATCATCTTCATCGGTATCAATAGTGTGATCGCAATTAGTACAATACCATTCACCGTCCCAATACATAATACCTCCACAATTTGGGCAATCCTTTGCTTTGGTTTCTCCGGCTCCAATTGATAATTCCCCGGAACAATACGGGCAATGACTATACTCAGATTCATCATATACGTAGTCGCAATCAGGACACATTTGCATACTATCTGCCTCCTTTTTACATATTGTGTTGCTAAACATATTCTATATATTGATAGTTATCTTCTTGGTTTCATAACTATCCGTCCAATGATCATTATCTACAATGCACAGTTTAAACTCAATCTTGTTAATATCGCTTACGCTCATATTATTCTTTTCAAGGCTTGATTTTGTGATGGTGATATAATCATATGCTTTATTTCCAGGTGAAACTGTGAACGAACAGATAGTATCAACCATAAAACCGTTCACAGATTCACTTCTTGATTGAATTAGTAGTGTTTTACCGCTATTATTCTCAACCAACAGCTTTATTCTTGGTCCTGAATACTTACCTATTGAGTCAAATTCCACAAACGATACCTTAACTTTACTATCGCTATATATTACTTTATTGCTTCCAGTTGGATAAAGCTGAGTTTTATCAATGGATATTGTCTTCGTAAAATCATCATATTTTGTTTTAGCATCTTCTGCAGAATCAGTACTTAGTATATCAAGACTTATACTATGCTTGTTTGAAGAGAAACGAAGGAAAAATACATATCTTGTATAACCGTCTCTTTTATACTCTCCCTGTAATAACAGAGCAGGAATTCCGCTTATTGTTATTTTGGATTTTGAAATGATTTTGATCCCTGCACCTTCAGCTCCTGATATAAGGCTTGCTATATTTTCGTCATTATGCCATACTTCCTTATCTACATAGTCATAAAGCTCTGTCGTTATAAAGCCAGTGCTTTCCTTATAGTGATAATACTTGATCGTACCTTCTCCGTTTTCTTCAGTACTGTTATTGGGAACTTTAAAGGAAACATTATCTATTGTTATTTGTTTGGTATAATCAGAAGACTTTGTTTTTTTTACAGATAGTGTTGATTTTTGCGAATCATCAATACTAATAGTGTTAAAGAATTCGTTGTATTTTAGCTCAATATCTTCTTTGGCATAGCTGCCAATTGAAAAACCAACCAGATTCTTGTTCGAACACATAAGATAATTCAAAGTATAAATATCGGATTCTTTTGAAAGTTTAAAAAGCAGGACTGTTACAGGAGAATTGCCAATAGTGAGCTTTTCTTTTTTTAAGAGCTCAAATCCACTTTCCGTGAATGATTTTGTGTAATTTTGAATAAAGTTGTCATTATGGATCTTTGAAGGATCAATATTTGCTTCGCTGTTTATGACTTGATCGAAATAACCGCCGTCAAAATAGTATTTTCCTTCTTTTTGTTTTGCTGATTCCTCAGGTAAATAATATGTAATATTATCTACAGTTTGTTTTTGTGTGTACTTAATTGCTTTGTCTTTTTCAGTATCGATTTTGACTTTGCTGATGAATTCATTGAATTCGGATTTTGCTTGTTCTAATGATTCATTGCTTTCTATATCCATTGCACACCCACTGCGATTGGTATTAAAATGAACGACCACTCCTGTTTTCCCGTCATCATTGTATTCGTAGTATAAAGCGGTTTGTCCATCGATCTTGATGCTGTCAAAATTACTTCTGGTGGCTTTTTCTTTATAATGATCGATAGTATTTTCGCTGTCCCACTCAGCAGTGTTTTCCGCTACAACTGTGATCGTACCCCAGGAGGTGTAGTAACAAGGTCCGTTGGGACCAGCTTCAGTTTTGCTAATTGATTCCGGAACGCAGTAAGTAACGTTGAACAAAGTATGTTCTGCTGTATAGTTGTCAACTGTATACTCGCTGCTTGATTCTGAGCCTTTACATCCGGTTATAATAAAAAGCATAAATACAACAACTGTTTCCATAATAATAGTATTCTTTCTCATATCCACCCCTCCTAATCGTAAAGCTCCATAGTGCCGTCGGTGAAGATCCTGAGGTAAAGCGTTGCCGAATCCTCATTGATCTTGCAGATAAAGTCCGAGTACTCGCAGTATTCGTGCTCATCGCTGCGCAGCACCCTTGTATCTATATGCGTGAGGTTTATCGACTTTATCTTCCCGATCTCTTTCTTTTTCAGCTTGTATCTGTCGGTTTTCCTTAACTGCTTCATCATAAATTTTTTGAATTCGTCATTCAGTTTCATTTTTATCACCTCATTGTCGTAGCACCATCATCAAAATATGTCATTTAATGTGATACTTTTCTATATTATATAGCACTTAATCCAATATGTCAATGGTTTTGTGGGATATTTTCCAACAAAATGACCAAATAAATAGGATATAATAGTATACGGAGGTGGCGCTATGTACGAAAAGGATTTCGCAATGCGCCTGTCAAGACTTCGTATGCAAAAGGGTGTTTCGGCAAGGGATATGAGCCTGTCGATCGGGCAGAACGCAGGCTATATCAACAACATTGAAACAGGTAAAGCCTTGCCGTCTATGCATGGATTTTTCTATATCTGCGAATACCTTAACGTCTCACCGAAGGAGTTCTTTGATATAGATTCCGCACAGCCTGAAAAAATGCGAGAGCTGGGGGAAAAGCTCAAAAAGCTGACACCTCAGCAGCTTGACAGCGTGGACACACTTGTGTCAGCCATCATTGAGTAGGGGATAGGGTCGTCATCCGGCGGCCCTGTTCTTATTTCAAAAAGGAAATAGCTTGTCACTTGCTTTTGGGGGCTTTCCGATCGCCCCCAAGCCCCTTCGGCTGCGATCTTTTTTATTAGAACAGATATGGATACTAATGGTCATCATCCGGCGACCCTGTTTTCCTTTTCTGCACCCATTATACCACACCCAAAACCGACAATATAAAAATGGATTCCCAAAAAGAAAACAGCAGGCTCTTTGCGAACCTGCTGTCAGTTATTTGGGAACAGCTTTTCCCGATAGTACGGGTCAACTTCCCTGAATATCCTGTTTTCCTTGTGATCTTCTATCAGTTCATCTATCTGCGTGACAAGCTCCCTGCACCTGTCGTATTCGCCCATTTCATAGTAAACATCAAGCATACAGTTGAGCAGCTGAGCCAGCTTGTCAAGATAGGGGTAGCTGTCGGTGTGCTGCCTGCAATACTCTGCGCCCTGTTCAAGAGCATTAAGCGAGTCCGCATATTCGCCGTGGGTGCGCAGGCTGTCCGCAACCGGGATAATAAACGAATCTATTATTTCCAGCGCAGATGAAAAAGCGCTGTCCACTATCTGCCTTGCATAGCCCGCAAATTTTATCGTTTGTTCAAGGTCGGGCTCGGCAAATGTGTAGAACCACACACCTGTCATAAAGTAATAGCAGCTTATCTTGTCCGTCTTTTTGAATTTATTGTCACTCATCAGCTCGGTCGCTTTCTGAAAGAAGACCTGAGCGTATTTTTTGTGCTCGGGAAAGCTGCGTGCGAGCAGGCTCGCCGTGTCAAGATACATCTGTATCAGATGCTTTGCCTTGTGCTCATCTGTGGACTGCTCCATCTCGTCTACCGCATCGAGCAGTAAATTTGCAAAGTCCTCAAGCTGCTGTTCCTCCTCGTCATTTGTCGGATCATACCTGCCGCCGATGCGCACATCGTAAAGCGTGCCGAGCAGAGAAAGATACATCGCCCTGACAAAGTGCCGAGGGTGCTTGTCCTTGTATCGCTCTGCGTCCCTGACGATAAGCTCTATCTGTATCTCATCGTCCATTCCTGCGTAAATATCGGTGAGCTGCTTGTAGACCTCCATTACCCGAACATCGCTGAACGTATCCGCCCAGTCCCAGTTCTGCGCCGCCTCCGCAATAACGGGGTGAACGTAATACGTCCCGTCTGTGACGTCATAATTTATCCAGCCCTGCTTTTCAAGTGCGGCAAGTGCACCGCTGAGGTCGCTGAAAAACTGCGCAATGAAATCATCGAGCATCTCGTTTTCAAGTCCACGAACATCAGCAAGCGCAAGCGTTTTCAAAGCATTTTTCTCCTCATCGCTCATGCTTCCTGCATCAAACAGCAGCGAAACTATTCCCGAAAGTGTGTCGTAAACTTCCTCGCCGTCCTTGTAGTTGCCTATTTTTTCGCCCGAAAACCTCGTGAAACCGCTGCCGAGAATAAGCTCGCAGGCGCCTTTTGCGTCCAGCTTTCCTGCGGCTATCTGCCGTGCGATAAGCTCCAGCACCAGCGTGTGACCGAATACCAAGGCGATCATCTTTTCAAAATACTCACGCTCGTCTTTGGCGATCTGCCTTGCGAGGTTGAGCGAGATAAGCTGCATCAGCACCTCTCTGTCGGCGATAGAAAGAATCTCAAGCGACGCAAAGCTGTTTATCGGCGGCTGGCGGCGTGAAACGATGATCGTGTCATATCCGCATTCGCAGACAGCCGACAGCTCCCTGCTTATCAGCGCATTGTAGTTGTCCACCACGAACAGCACTTTCTTTTGCGCACATATCCGCTTGAACTGCGACAGCTTGCGCTCAAAGTATTCGTCTGTGCTCTCGCCGTCAAGTCTGCGCATAGTGCTTATCTGCAGCTGCATATCGCTTGCAAATGTCGACCTGAATTCGCCGTCAGATTCAAGGTAAACTATCACATCGTAGTCGGTCTTTTTTGCATGGATATAGTTGCGCACAATCGTGCTTTTGCCGATACCGCCCACGCCGCAGAGAAACACCGTGCCGTTTTGTTCAAGCAGCGCTTCAAGCTCCTGTGTTTCCCGTTCACGCCCTACAAATATGGGCGAAACATGCGGAAGATGCGGCACAACAAAGTCCTTTTGCGAAAGCACCTCGCACAGCTTTTCAAGTATCCTTGCAAGGTCATCTGTGCCTTTGTATCTGTTTGAGGGCGACGAGCGCAAAGTTCCACGAAAAAGCTGTATAAACAGCCTTTGCACCTCGGGGCGCTCGGTGAACAGCTTGTATTCTTTTTTGCATTTATCAAACGGATATTTTGAAAATCCTCTGTGCTCGCTGTCGGTCGAATGTCTGCCGAAAAGCAGATAGAAAACTATCTCGCCCAGCGTAAAGATGTCCGTCTGAACGCCTGTTTTAGATGCTCCGAAGCCGTCGAGCTGCTCGGGTGCTGCCCATAAGCGTGTGTAGGAAAACAGCCCCGGCTGCGTGATCTCGCTTATCTTTTTTATGCTGTCAAAGTCGATAAATTCAACAAGCTGCGTTATCGTGTCATCGGGGGAATTTTGCATCACAAATATGTTCTCGGGCTTGAGGTCAAGGCAGAGATACCCTGCATTGTGGTACTGCCCGGCCGTCCTTGTTATCGTCAGGCACAGCTGCATATACTGCAAAAGGTCAAGCCCTGTCAGCTTGCCAAGAGCCTTTCCGCCAAAGCAGGCAACGTCGATGTAAGCCGTGCCGCCTGCCTCAAAAATTTTGCTCACTGGAGGTGTCTGGTTGGTGAGCAGGAAATGCTGCCGTATCTCGTTTTGCAGCCTGCCCGCCCTGATAAACCGAGCCTTGCCTTGCTCAAAGCTGTCTGCATTTTGCGGCGAGAACTCTTTGAGGATACACCTCGTTTCAAGTCCGTCCGTTTTGCAAACAGCAAGATAAGCCGTCGTATTTGCACCCTGCCCGAGCAGCTCAAGCACCGTATATTCACGGCTGCCGATATTAAGTTTGTATCCCTTTTCAAGCATGGTACCGACCTCCTTGAGAGCATTATACAGCATTTTTCCGCAGGGATATAAAAATAGATTCACTCGCCGCCATACTCGTTGAGCAGGTGCATGGAAAGTATCGGATCCTCGGAGTTTGCGCAGTAAAGCAGCAGGCAGTCGAACGGGTGGCGCTCATAAAGCCTTGCAAAACCGCATTCGCCCAGCTTAGTGTTAAGCTCATCGTAAAAATCCATAAGGTTGCTTTTTATAGTGTCGTCATCGGTGTTTTGCGCCTCGCTGTAAAAGCGGTAGAACCTGCAAAGCATAAGCGCCTTGCGCAGCGTTTCGTAGGAAGCCTTTTCGCCCCTGATGATCCTGCCGAGCGTTTCATCGTTTATCAGCGATCCGGTAAAGTGCTTTGGCAGGCTTTTGCCCTGCTTTTTTCTGTCCGTGAGCTGATACTTGTAACCCAGCAGCTCAGCGATAACGCTGCTGTTCTCTCTGCCCCAGTGAACGCCGTTGGTCGGGTCATTTGCAAGGGTATTCTTGATATACCCTATGTCCTCGTTTATTAACTTCCGTGCAAGCTGAAACTGCTGCTCGCTGCCGTAGCAGTGCGCCGAAAGATATTCAAGAAACTTTTCGTCATCGTCTGTTTCCAATAAAGTCTGCGCAATGCGTGAGGTCGCCGTGTGTGCATTCTCCTGCGCAACAAAACCTTTTGAATGGGAAAGAAATCTCACTGCGTCCGCATAAGGCTTTTTGTGCGCAAAGCAGTAAAAATACACCGCATCTTCACGGCTTTTCACATTGAACGGTATCGTCAGAAAGTATTTCTGAAAGAACACGCTCACCTGCTTCAAGTCCATTTCAAGCGCATAGCAAAGGTCATAGTTGTTGCAGCGGTTTGTCACGCCCGGGGGAGTGCCCTTTACCCAGTTGCACACCGCCTTCGGACAGTCCTTGCCAAGCAGCTGACGAAATCTGCGCTTCACCTCGGCAAGCATGATGTCAGTGTCAGCTTTTGTGCAAACAACGCCAAGCTCGGTGAGCCTCTTTGCCAGCCCCTCAAGAAACATCGGCTGCGAGTCAAGCTCCAGCGCCTTGTTTATGCCGTCCGCAAGGTCATCTGCACAGCCAGCTCCTGTCAGCGCTTCGCCAAAGCAGATATCACCGTAAAGATAATCGGTGCTTTCACTGCGGATAAGTTCGTTTTCAATGTTCATTCACTTTTTCCTCCGTTCCTGCCGCCTGACAGTATTTTACCATAATCCACTAAGGATTTCAAAACAGGGGAGCTTTTTTGTGGGCAGAATGTTTCATGTGAAACATTTGTTCTGTTGCGTCCGTGAGGGTACATCGTTACCGATATTCAGTTTGTATCATATCTCTTCGCTTACCTGCCTGCAAGTTTTTCCCTGCTTTCAGGTCTATAACTCGGCGGAGCAGAAACTATTTCAGCTCATAACCTGCCTTGGTGAAAACATACTCTCCTATCTCAAAGCGCTTTCCCTCGGCCTTTTTAGCCAGCTCGCTGTACTCGATGAACTCACGGGTGACGCTCACAAAATACTGTGCACTGTCGGTTGTGGCGAGGTAGAACGCTGTGTTTTTATTGCTCAGCTGCTCAGCAACCTCGAACGCTCCGAAGGAGGGCATCACTGTCCATTCAAGCAGCTTTTCAAAGCCGGTGAGCTTTTTCTTTCGTATAAGCGGGGTTATCTGCACTGCCTGAGGGAACTTTGCAAGCACCGCAGCGTCCTGTTTGCAGCGGCATCTGCCGCCCTTTTCGTAGTCGTTCAGGTCGATCCTTTCCTTGATGGACTGTACCGAAAAGCTCGTGCCCTCATCTAAAAGATAGTCGATGGAAACATTCAGGAGCTGTGCCGCAGCTTTGAGATTTTCAATGTCGGGCATACCCTTGCCTGTCTCCCACTTTGCAACTGCACTTCTTGAAACGTGCAGCTTTTCCGAGAGCTGCTCCTGCGATAAGCCTGCCTTTTGTCTTGCTTCTTTAAGTTTCTCACCAAATGTCATGATCGTTACCTCCAAGTATTATTCAGCAGGTCTCCCTTGCTGTGAGTCAAGTGTAGCACAGCTTATGTTTCTTGCACAAGGGAGCAGCACGAACAAGGGTGTTACGCTTCGTAACATAGCGTATATGCGTGGTTTAAGACTGCTTTTATCACCTTTGAGTATAATACAAAACGCAGGCAGTGTCAACAGATAAAAAATGCAGAGGGGTATTGACAAATAAGAAAATAAGTAGTATACTGCATATATAGGAAGTATACTACCTAAATTTCGGAGGGACTTATGTACGATTTTGAAAATATGGATCAGCGGCTTATCGCTTATGTGAATATCTTTATCTGCGCAAATCGCCTGCAGGCGATAATGGATTCGGGGCTTGAGGACATCACCGCAAAGCAGTGGCTTGCAATAACGATGATAGACGCATTTCCCGAGCCGCCAACGCTCAAACAGATATCCGAGCTGTCGGGAGTGACTCACCAGAGTATGCGCCAGATAGTTGACAGGCTCATCGACAAGGGCTTTTTAAAGGTTGTTCCCGATGAAAAGGATAAGCGTGCGATAAGGCTGGTAAAGACCGAGGCTGCGGAGCATATCCGCACAAAAAAGGACGGGCAGGATCAGCGGTTCGTGTTCAAGCTGTTTGACTGCCTTACACAAGAGGAAACAACAGCCTATTGCTCGGCGCTTGCAAAGCTGTGCGACAGGCTGAGTGAGTTGAAACAGGAAAACGATGCGTAACAAAAGGGGGAGATGGCATGAAAACGATTGTTGCCTACAGATCAAAGTCGGGGTACACAAAAAGGTATGCGCAGTGGATAGCGCAGGAGCTTGGGTGTGATATAAAAGAAGACCCCGAGCTTTCGGATATTGTCGGCTATGACAGGATAATCTACGGCGGCGGAATGTACGCAGGCGGATTTAACGGCGCAAAGCTGATAACCAAAAATCTTGATAAGCTGAAAGGAAAGAGGATAGCGCTGTTTGCGGTCGGTTCAAATCCCGGCAGAGAGCATGAGATGCAGCCGTTCTGGGACAGGGTGCTGACTGCACAGCAGCAGGAAAGTATAGGGCATTTTTATCTGCGCGGCGGATTTGATTTCAGCAGGCTGACTGCAAGGGACAAGGTGCTGATGAAAATGCTTAAAGTTAAGCTGCAAAGAACAAAAGAGCGCACCGAGGACGAGCAGGGTATGCTCGATGCCTACGATACGCCTGTTGATTTTTCAGACAAGGAGAATATAAGACCGCTGATAGAATTTATACAAAAGTAAACAGCAAAGCAAGACCGCCTGTGAGGAGTTTTCTCACGGGCGGTTGTGTTTATCGGATATCAGGTCGCCTGCTCAAGCAGCTTGTCCATAGTGTTCCAGCTGAGCAGTGCGCATTTTACTCTGGCAGGCATTTTTGAAATGCTCTGCAGAGCGCCTGCTTCTTCAAGCTCATCTATCTCGTCATCGCTTGCCTCGCCTGCTATCATCTTTCTGAAGATAAGTGCAAAGTGCTTTGCCTCATCGGGAGTTTTTCCGATGATAAGTTCAAGCATTATATCTGCGCTCGCCTGCGAAACTGCGCAGCCTATCCCCGTGAACGAGCCGTTTGCGATAATGCCCTCACGGATATCCAGATTAAGCTCTATGTTATCTCCGCAGGTGGGGTTGAGCCCCTTGCAGCAGTGCGTTGCGCCCTCCAGCTCGTGCTTGTGTATGGGGTGAAGATTGTGGTCGGCAAGTACCTCGCCGTAAAAGCTGTCAGCTGTCATAGCCCATTCTCCTTCGTATAGTTTTAAGCGTTGCGATAAAGCGCTGTATGTCCTGTTCATCGTTGTAAAATGCAAGGCTCATTCTTGCGCTTGCAGGAACACCGAGAAATTCATGCAGCGGCTGTGCGCAGTGGTGACCTGCACGGATCGCAATACCGTCGGCATCAAAGACAGCAGCGATGTCGTGGGGATGAACGCCCTCGATGGTGAAGGTGATTATCCCGTGGTGGTCAGCTGCATCATCTGCGCCGATGATATCAACGTGAGGAACCTTTTTCATCTCGTCAAATGCAAGTGCAGTCAGCTCGTCTTCACGCTTTTGGATATTTTCAAAGCCAAGCCCGTCGATGTAATTTATCGCAGCGCCAAGCCCTGCCGCACCGCCTGCATTGACTGTGCCTGCCTCGAACTTGTGCGGAAGCTCTGCAAAGGTCGCATCTTCACAGGTGACGTATTCTATCATCTCACCGCCCGTAAGGAACGGCGGCATTTTTTCAAGCAGCTCCTGCCTTGCGTAAAGCACACCTATCCCCATGGGCGCAAGCATTTTGTGCCCCGAAAGTGCGAGAAAATCAACGCCGAGCGCCTGCACGTCGATAGGGATATGCGCCGCACTCTGTGCAGCATCGCATACGATGAGCGTGCCGTTTTTGTGGGCGATGTCTGCAAACTCTTTTATCGGGTTGAGCCTGCCGAAAATGTTTGATATCTGCGCAATGGCAAACAGCTTTGTGCGTGGCGTTAGCGCATTTTCAAGAGCCTGCACCGTGTATTTTCCGCTTTTGTCACACTCAAGAAATCTGAGCGATGCGCCCTTTTGCTTTGCAAGTATCTGCCACGGCAAAAGGTTTGAGTGGTGCTCGCTTATGCATACAAGTATCTCATCGCCACAGGTGATGTTTGCCTGCCCCCAGCTGTATGCGACAAGGTTGAGGCTTTCGGTAGCGTTGCGTGTGAAGATTATCTCCTTTGTGCTTGCGGCATTGAGAAATTTTCTCACGCTCTCACGAGCGCCTTCGTAAGCCTGTGTTGCCTGCACGCCAAGCTCGTAAAGCCCACGCAGCGGATTGGCATTTTGCTCGGCGTAAAACCTGTTCACCGCTTCAATGACACGCTGCGGCTTTTGCTGAGTTGCGCAGTTGTCAAGGTAAACAAGCTGTTTGTAGTTTTCAAAAACAGGGAAGTTGTGTTTCCCCAGCAGTGCGTCATTCATTGTCGTTTCCTCTTAAAAGCGTGTTGTTAAGGCGCTCACGCAGGTCCTCATCGGATATGGTGCTGATTATCTGCGCAATTTTTGACCTTGCCATGAGCTGTATTATCTTCTCCTCGGGCAAGCCCCTTGACTGCATATAGAAAATGTGGTTCTCGTCAACTCGTCCGATAGATGCGCCGTGGCTTCCCTCAACGTCCTCCTCGGCGCAAAGGATAAGCGGAACGGTCTTGTTTACGGTCTTGTCGCCTATGAGCAGGGTATCCTCGCTTTCTGCGCCCGATGCACCTGCACAGCCGCCGACAAAGTCGATAGTTCCCTTGAAGGTCTTTCTTGAATTCTTATCAAGCACGCCTTTAACGTTTATCTCGGATCTTGTTTTTCTGCCGAGGTGACGTGCTACAAGATTTATATCAAGCCTGTCGCTGCCGCCGAGAAGATAGCCGATGTTTGCGGTGAATCCGGCCTTTATTCCCTCAAGCTGCGTGTTCACCTCGCTGATAGTATCGGCAGTTTTCAGGTAAAGCTGCACCAGCTCAAAGCGTGCATTGTCGGCAAGCACGGCGTAAACGCCTGCGGCTGTCTGTGCAGGGCTTTCAAATATCTGCACGAGCCGTACTGCCGAGCCGCTGCTGGCAGTTACCTGAGTTTTTATCTGCGCATTGCTTTCGGGGCTTATGAACATTACCGCATCAAGTGTGTTTCCGTCCTGCGCCGAAATTTCGTAAGCGCCGCCCGATGTTACCTGTGTGCAGCTGCCGTTTTCAAGAAAAGTTACCTCTTCGGGAAACGGCTGAACATCAGCCTGTATATCATTTACTCCCAACCACGAAAAAGTCGGCGCAGGGAGCGTGTTGAGTTTTAGTGTTTTCATTTTTTC
>OCTX012157090.1_pt1 | contig 12803 bp, 11 predicted proteins | sample 1539691 | NCBI WGS metagenome assembly OCTX01 (sample SAMN02144231, study PRJEB22623) | gut metagenome | biome: sheep rumen | host: Ovis aries | place: New Zealand
CTCAACCCCATCTAATGATTGATACAATTTAATTCTTTCATCCTGACTAATAGTAGGAAATCTATTATATCTTATAAGTGCTTCATCAGAGAGACAGCCAACAACAACCTTTCCATACTTATGTGCTTCTTCTATTATATTTAAATGTCCTGCATGAATAACATCAGTACAGAAACAAGTGTATACTGTTTTCAATATAAACCTCCTTAATAGCTAAAATATTAGTTTTTATACACACTTTTTAAAACATAAAATAACTTTTTCAATTTGTAAAACAGTTCATAGAATCTTGTATTTCTTTTCGTCTTTTTTCGATAAACTTTAGCAATTTTCTAACTTTTTCCTTATCATATTTTAATTGACGCAAATTATGCAGCTGTCTTGGATCTTCAAGTAAATCATATATTTCTGTAATCTTATTTTCCACTAATTCATCACTTAATGTACATAATGTTCCAACAAAATAAGTTTTATCGAAAGCTGCAATTTTAATTTCTCTTCTCGATAAATCTGGACATCCTCCTCCACAATATTCTATTTGAACCTCTGGATATTCATAATTCTCTGTCATACTATGTCCTGTAAAACTATCAGGAATTCTATCACAAGCTAATTTACATAAAGTGGCGGGAATATCTTTACTAGATCTAAGCTCATAAATTTCTCTTTTCTCTAAACCAGTCCCCGTAAAAATACATGGGATATTATAATTTTCCAGATATAAATTTATTACAAAAGAATCTCTTAATGGATTCCCACTAAAAGAAAAGCCATGGTCAGCGCAAATAGTAATACACAAATTCTCCATCATTCCGTTACTTTCTAATTCAGAATAAAAATCCTTTAAAACATTATCTATATATCTTAATGATAAATCATGTGTCAAACTACCATAATAAGTACTTGGAATTTGATCTAACAATCGCAATGCGTCATTTTTTTCTTTTTTTATCAAATCTAAATCCGCGGTATCATATGTAAAAAAAACCTCCGGATTATGAATATCATCTATATGAACACACGCAAAATGATTCCCATCATTTGCATGTTTTTTTGCCCACATCAAATAATTATTCAAATGTGTTCTTCCACTCGGTGCATTTTTAAAACAATCACAATTTTCATTAATTCTTTGAAACAAGTCTAAATCATTCAGTTCATTGACAGCCAAATATCCACTTTTAAGAAAATCTTTATATGTTTTTTTACTTGGGCGTCTAATCATACTACAAAGTTTTTTACACGGCCCCCTAAATAATCCCTTACAATTACGCAGATTTAGTTTCCTATCCATAGACTTTATACGTTTAAACAAAGGAGTCATTTCTTCTTTAATTTTTAAAATCATCTCTCGATTTTGAATTTTATTATTTTGAACAAACGATGGTATTTGAAATAAACGATGGCTTTTTCCTAATCTAAGAACCTCATTTATATACATTTCTGGTGAATCCTTATACTTATTAAATTCATCAGAAACTATTCTTTCGACCTCACGAGCATCGTAATCTAGGATATTATTAATAATCATACTTGTAGATTCTGAATTATTTATTATATCACTAACAAATTTTAACCATTCAACAAAATTATCCTCAAATAGTTCTATTAATATCTCATAATCACATTTCGAAATTTCATCTTTCTTATATAAGTTAGAATAATGTTGTATACGATAAGACCAAAAAGCACTTTGATCATACCCAACATTATAATATATATAATCTATCCCTCTTCTCAATGAAGATGGATAACACTGTGGTTGAAATGAATTATAAAATGTAATATATCCAGCATTTTTCATAGCTTCAAATATAGTTGTTTTAGAATCTCTAAACCGAAATAAATATCCATTATTTTGAAGAACATCTTGTCCACAATACAAATTCATTACAGCAGCTTCAGTATAAGGCGCCTGAGAAAACATATTATCGCAAGACAAACCATTCTGTTTTAACTGATTTAAAAATGGCATAAGTTCAACCGAAGACTCTTTTACATGACTATAATTTAATGAATCAATAATTAATAACAAGTAATTTTTTCTCATAATATTACTTCCCATTCTCCTCTAAATCTCTAACACCTGGAATATCCAATCTTATAATTTTATGCCTTGACACTCTCTCCCTTTCCGATGGCAAATTCATATATTCACCATAATAATCATTTAAATATATATCATATCCACCTGGCATAGGCATTTCAACTCCCTCAAAAGGCATATAAATAGTTTCTTTAAAAATTTGCCTCTGAATCAAGGCATCTTTATGAAAAACTCCTGGATCAATCAAATATTTTGTGTCCTGGCAAACACTTCGATATGTAGTTTCGAGTTGTTTTTGAACTTTCTCAGGATTTATAATTGTTCTAGATAGTATTTTCAACCATTTACGATGTCCAGCAGAAAACGTATCATGATAATACGCCTTCAACAATGCATACCTTAAATATCTTTTCTTTTCCTTATAAAATCTGATAAACTTATTATCATCAATTCCAAATATAGGAAATACATCTATATACACACCACATGAATAATCCAAAGACTCTAACGACTTCTCTATCAATACTGTGTCTTTCGCAACAATTTTTGGAAATGTGTATGGATAATTATTTACCGTTGAATAATCCTGAAATTGTAAAGAACAATTCATTTCTTTTGAAAACGTCTCTCGAATACGAATATAATCAAATCCATTTACATAAATATCTATATCATCATCCCACGGTATAAAACCTTTATGTCTCACACATCCTAATGCTGTACCACATGCCAAATAAAATGAAATATTATTCTTTTCAAATATCTCTTTTACTTCCTTTAGCATTGACAATTCTTTTTCTTGTAATATTTCTGTTATTCTTTTTTCACCTAATTTTTCAATTGGATTATACATACCATTCTATTCCTTCTTATATTTTCTTAAAACCATATTTTTTACTACAGTCAAAGAATCTTTATAAAAAACTTTATGAAATAATACCGTCAAAATTACAGCTATAAAAAAAACTATAGAAGCCACTAATATCCACATAAAATAATTTTCAATTCGTATCGTATCAACTACATACAACCCAAATATTGTTATAAAAAGCATCAATATAGAATCTATAAGTATCCTTTTTAAGAATCTACCATATCCTCTACATAAGATATTATGACGTAAGTAAACCACATAATAAAACAGTCTAAATGTCGTTGCTAATAAAGTCCCAATTGCAACACCAACTATTTTTAACGAAAAAACGAGTGAAAGTGATATGAAAATATTTATCATCGCCTCACCATATGCAGCCAATTTCGTTTGTTTAAAATGCCCAGCAGCAATTACTGCATTATGATACGGAATTCTAATTAAATAAACAAATATAGCCACTGTCATAATAATAGCAAATTCAGGCATAATATAATTTACATCTTTTACTCCTCTAGTATATATTTTCACAAACGGAACAATCATTATCATCATAGTACTAAATGAAACAATACTAATCATTGATAACAGCACCTCATAATAGTCAAATATTTCATTTAATTTTTTTATTTCTTTTTTAACAAATAATTCACCAAAAACCGCTTCCATTCCAGATGCGAATGATGAAACTAATGATTGAACATTACTTATTATAAGATAATAAATTGAATATACCGATACACTTTTCACTCCCGCTACAACAGTCAAAACAACCACATCAGTGTTATTATGAATAAAATAAGCAATATGTTGGCCTAAACCCGTCCATTTATCTTTTAATTCATATTTTTCATGATTATTTACTAAATAATATTTATTTTTTATATATAAAGCAAATGCTACAGGTCTTAATACAAATACAAAACCACTAACCATTTTTACAATAATAATACTTGCATGAAAATATATCAACACTACAATAAGCACAGTATTTAATATAGTCGTAATTGTCGTCACGCCTGAAACAATATATGTTTTCTGATCAGCCTGAAGTAATAGGGAATATGCTATCCCTATAAAATATTGCGCAATAGTTGAAATACTAATAACTATAACTAACAAAAAAGTAGAAAACCAATCTAACGATTCTACGTCTGAAAAAAATTTAAATGATGAAGCAATCACCAAAACGTAAAAAATAAAAATAACTCCAATAATATTAAAAAAATGCTTCACAGAATAAACTATATTTGATAAAAGACGATTATCATTATCAGCTAACGGTTTATATAACGCCGCTCTTGCTACTCCACCTATACCTCCTTCTAAAAGAGTTATATAAGAAAGAAAACTAGCTATAGAAGTTGTAGTACCATATACCTCTGAACCAAATGTTTTTATCAACAAACGTGGAACAATTAAGCCGCATACAATTGTTATTATCTGACTTGTTAAAGTTACCAATATATTTAATTTTGCTTTTTTTCTTCTAGAATACTCCATATAATTACTTCCATTTATTAATCATATAAATTAATATATAACAAGAATGTGACAACATAAATAATTTTAGTTTTTCTTTTATACTAGGAGAACTAATATAAGTTTTTTTAGCATATTCCCAAATCAAATCATTTTCATAAGTAGATTTAATTGCTTTTTTAAACTTAATTAAACTATTAACTTTCATAGCATATTCACTCAAAGCACCATATAAAGCTCTAAATGCATAAACTGATATTCTGTTATCTGATTCTCCTAATAAAATATACAAACACTCGACCGTTTTATTATAATCACTTATACTTCTTAACGATATACTATTTGTAACAGAATTACCATTATCTCTGTAATAATATCCAGCGTAATTTGTCACAGTCATACTTTTGCAATCCTTATCGTTAAGTATATAATATGATAAAACCATATCCTCCCCATATTTTAATATATCTGCAGTATCCGTTAAATATTTCAAATATAACTGTCGTTTAACAATCTTACACCATAAACTATAATGTAGAGAGCCATAGTTAATTCCTAGATCATTTGAATCATAAATAAATCCATTTAAAATTCTATCAATTTCTCTCCTATCATAACTTCCCTCTAATGTTTTATTTAATATTTTTCGTCCCTCAAATATTCCTTTTTGATTAACAAGAGAGAAACCTGTTACAACAACATCTGGATTATTTTTTTTTATAATATTATCAATATAACTCAAATACCCATCTTCTATGTAATCATCTGAATCAATAAAAATAACATATTCACCTTTCGACTCCTTAAGACCATATCTACGAGCAGATACAACTCCACTATTATCTTGATGAAAAACTCTTACTTTATCATAATTCTCCGCATAAAAATCAACCTTTTCTCCAGATGAATCTTGTGATCCATCATCAACTATAATAATCTCATAGTCCAAATAATCTTGATTTAAAATTGATACCATACAATCATCTATATAATTTTCGACATTATATACTGGTATTATAATTGAATATTTCATATGTATATGGCCTAATCTAATATTTAGATATCAAAGCCAATCCCTCCATCTTTTAAAGCATTATATTCTTGATTTATTTCATTTTTGGTTTTATCAGAACAAGCAGTATTAAACACTAGTGAATCCCCTAACATTTTTCTGTTTTCACTTATAAACTCATCATACGTTTTTATCGGAACACAAGGTACTCCCACTGCTAAGCTATTTGATGGAACATCTTTACTTACAACACTCCCAGCACCAATAACGACATTAGAACCTATTTTTACATTTGGCAATATTATAGCACCAGCTCCTACAAACACATTATTTCCAATTTCCACTCTTCCTACTCTAGAATATCCTAATGCTCTTTTTGTTGAAGCATCATGAAGAAGGATTCTACATGCTGAAAGTGTAACATCATCTCCTATTGTTAACAGAAAAGCATGCCCCCTATCAATTTCTGCACCATTATAAAAATTTTTCCCAACTCTAGCTCCATACTTGATTAACTGTTCTCTCGTATATGGAAGATGTCCTCTAAACACTCTATATAATAGTCTTTTTACTTTATTCAAATTTATCTCCTTCCTTTATATTCATATCAAATATTTCTGCTTCAGAATTCAAAACAGGTGTATTAAACATTACAATCATAACAATACAATTCGTTGCAAAATCAATATCAAATAGACAGCTCAAAAAGAAATACATTATTAATATAGTTAGTATACCTGAATAATTAATAATTGTTCTTTTTATACTAGACTTATTTATTTTAAACAAACATATAACTGTATATATATATATTAACCCTGGAATAACCCCTAGATGATATAATATATCTATATATGTATTATGAGCAGCTTTATTATCAAATAGTGGCGTTGATAATCCAGCGCCAAATAATAATTTCAAATTATTATTTTTAAAATAATCAATATACGATTGCCAAATATTATATCTACCAGTCGTCAATTCATTCACATTATTTGAGTACAGACTAAACCTAGATAAAACAAAATCAAACCAAGTAATCTTACCTTTAATTGTAAGAATAATAATGCAAGTAATAACTCCTATTATAACAACATTCATTGTTATTTTTCCTTTTATCGCATTTGCATACAATAACATTATAATTGGCAACAAAAGCATCAAAAATGTTGATTTACTTCTTGTCATTATCGCGAATCCAAAAAGTACACTAAACAACGCTGCTGTTATTATTTCATTCTTCTCTCCTTTTATATACAAAAAAACAACTATGCATAATGCAATAATAACATTTACTGCGTAATAGTTCGGGTCCCCATATAACCCTGAAAATCTTACAAAATATTCTGTATCATGGCCTAAATTAGATGATTTTTCAGAAACAAATTGCGATATTTTAAACATACCTCCATCTAGAAACCTATAAAACGAAGATATAATCACACCACATATATGTGCATTAAAAATACTATTATAATTTAGATTTAAATTAGTCGTATCTTGATATGAAATACTCTTCACTACAAAATACAAGTATATAAAATTACTAAAAAATTTTATGTTTCGAGAAATATCAAAATACCCATTTATAAGTTCTACCGATATAGCAAAACAAAACAAAGCACAAAACAACAATAAATATGCACTTTTAAGTTTAAGCGAATTAATAACTTTTATAACAAATAAGAAAAGAATAATAGTAAAAAAGGATATATTTGTAATTGATGGTATTTTAAAAATCGATGCAAAAAAAGTTCCATAAACTATAAATGGCACAACTTTCGTATTATTCTTTGAAATAACATAACTAGCACTAAACAATAAACACATAAGCGCAAACAAAAAATGAACTGTAGAAAATAAAACCAATATACTAAAACATATATAAAATCCCACTTCTCCAGTAATAATAATTTTTTTATTAGATCTTTTTTTACAATTCAAATTCACTCCCCCGTCCACCTTTTATAAAAATCTAGAGCCTTATTGTTATTACCACAATAATTTTTTAACATATTTTTCCTATTTTTTACCATACTGACATTTTGAGTAATTTCATCAAATACTTCAGCAATACTTGATTCATTATTATCACAAATAAAATCTATATCTTTATCTAATAATTCCTTTGCAGACAAAGTCAGTGTTGAAAAAACAGGTACATGAAGCGCTTTAGCTTCCATATAGACTAATGGTGCCGCCTCTTGATAGGATACACTAATGTATAAATCTGCATTTTTCAAATAGCAAAACGGATTTGTCGTTTCCCCTAGCAAAATTATATAATCATACAAATCATATTGTTGTATTAATTCTAATATTTTTTGTTTTTCTGGTCCATCTCCCGCAATATACCAACATACATCATTCTTTTTTAAACTCTCCTTAATAGCGTAGATAGCCCTAGGAATACCTTTTACTTCTGTCAATCTACAAGCCGAAAAACATACCAATTTTGATGATTTATACTTTATTTTCTGTTCAACATCTGCATACTCATATATTTTTCTATAATCAAGCATATTGGGACAAACATCTATTGGAACATTTAATCCGACATGTGTTTTTTTAAATGCTTCAGCAACCGATTCTGTCACTCCCACAATCGCATCCATTTTATTATAATATTTATTATTAAAATTTGTAATTCTAAAATGATTATAATCACAATGAACCCAAGTAAGTTTTTTTCTTGAATTCACTTTACTTATCAACACTCTAATAAGTCCTGTATACTCTATGTGTTTCTCATGCTCATGCGTAAATGAACACGCCATGTCATAATGTCCAAGATAATTCTGACTTTTTATAGCTAAATAAATAGGAAATCTATTATTTAATACGACAGACCAACATCTAGAAAAAACTTTAAATAATAAATATTTCAAACCGCATTTTTTTGCTTCCTTTAATGTTAAACATAGTGCTTTAACTCTCCATGAAGAATCTAAAATTCTTACATTACTAGATATTTTTTCTCTTAAAGCCCCTTCAGGATTAAAACAATAGATGCTCACATCATAATAATTTGATAATTCATTGGCTGTATTTATCATAGATGAACTAATTCCACCTACTGATAAATTCGTATTCATTAATAATATTTTTTTCATATACGTCCTCAAATTTACACTTTATATCTTAAACAAAAATTTTCCATACTATATTTTCTAATTATCACGCTATATTAAACGAATAAATAGTAAACATTTCAATATCTTTCACCTTATATATTATGAATAATTTTATATTTCTTTAAATTAAAAATTCAAATATTTGTTACGTCATTTTTTATTTCATACCTTTTTTCATTAATCCTATTATTTCCATAATTTTTTTACCACTTTTATTCTTCAATCTAAAAGCCTTTCTTATTACAAACAATAATGCCATTCTACCATATAACTTTTTATATATATAACCTGATGTTATAAAATATCTATCTGAATATCCATCAAACCAAGAACTTTCTTCCTGCTTTACATAAGAAATTAATATTGGTGAAATATAAATATTTACTTTATTATCGTATAGTTTTTTTAAAAAAATACTATCTTCTCCACAATAATACTCTTTTCCTGGTCCAACGTTCTCCGAAAATCTAATATCATAATTATCAAGTACGGATTTTTTTATTGCAAACCCTGGAACTCCAGCTGACATCAAATCTCTAAGTTTTGCTTTTCTAAATCTATCCGGTCTTTTAAACCCCAATGGTCTTTCAATATTTGTGCTTTCACAATAAAATTTCACTCCATCCACATCCGGATTCTCTAAAAATGTATTTAAAATAATTTGTTCACATCCGTCAACAAAATATTGATCATCGTCAGAAAACACAATTATATCATCGGCATACATAATACCAATATTTCTATTAATTGATACTCCTTTTGTATTTGTAGTAATAAATATAGCTGTCTTTTCATCACCATTGTTTTCTGTTATAAGTTTAAAATCTTCACTCTGGTTTGCAACAATAACATTACAATTTTCAAGATTGGTATTAGTAACAATTTCTTTAGAATCGTTGTTCATAGTTGTAATCAAAAAATTAATTTTCATAACTCTACTTTCTTTTATATGATTTTCTCAAGTTTATATAAACGTAATCATGATGTGATACTTGTTTATCTATAGATGGTAACTTTCTCCAGTCTCCATAAACATGTGTAAGATATTCATCGGGTTTTTCCACCCCGCTTATTTCTATATCCTCGAATCTATACTTTTTAGGTTCTCCAAAATAGGTAATTGGCACAATTTCTTTTTTACCCCAATTACCTAATAAATTTGCAACCCAAGTTGATTTTTTATATTCATACTTTTGACACATCCTATCAATATTTATCCTTAGTTCTCTATTATCTATCAATATTTCAGGGATCAACCTTGCAAAGATTACCGCAGCGTTTTTAATCAAGCTTCGTCCTTTCCTAATTCCAGTAATTCTTGCCAAAAAAAACTGCTTCCTTCTATTTATTTTATTATACCAACTATAATCTGGTTCAACAGCACTTCCTAAACCATCAATCGGAAAAACATCAATATATATCCCTCTAACAAATTTCGATTTAACATTCTCTATCAATATAGTTTCTGTATCATAAATTTTACTAAAAGTATAACAATACTCTTTATCTTCAGAATTAACAGTTTCAAGAATATATCGTTCCTCTTGATTATTCGTCATAATATCAGATAATTTTTCATATTCTTCCCGTGGCAAACCTACATCCAAATCATCATCCCAGGGAATAAAACCATTATGTCTTGCCGCGCCTAACATAGTTCCCCCTATTGCATAATAACTAATATTATTCTCTTCACAAATCTTATCAAACCACTTCAACATATCTAATAATTTTTTTTGTAATTCACTCATATATCACCTCAAATAACGTTATCGGCATTATTATAACTGCTAAATCTTTAAGTAGTTTTAATATCATATAATAATTTAATAGCTGCGCTAGGAGATAAGACAAACGAGTACAAACCTTCCAATATAAATCTTACAATTTTACCATTTCTTTTATATGCAAATGCCAATACTGCATGGTGTCTCATATCTATATATTTTCGGTCTTTTCTACTAAATGCAACATATTTTTCTCTTTTATAATTATATAAGTCATTTTCTCCTTCTATTTTAGTTTCACCACTTGACAATCCACCTTCTCCAGTATGCACATATGCTTTAACGTAAGATTCAGGCAAGTATGCAAATTTTCCATTTTTTTCTATAGCCTTAACCATAAGATAAAACTCATCTCCAACATCTATAGCTTCAAACTTGCCAATTTCATTCAAGTAGCTTCTTCTAAACATCATGGTGTCTGTTCCTGTCATGTGATACTTCATATGGCAGACCATAAGATTATCACCCTCTTTTGTATTCAAATAGTTTCTTCTTCGGTTTTCGCTTATGCTATTATCTTCATTAAGTAAAGTCAAGTCGGTAATTGAATAATCTGCTTTTTTATTTACCATTAGTCTTATCTGTGTTTCAACTTTATTCGGTAAATATATGTCATCATCATCAAGAAAAGTAACATATTCACCTACTGCCGCATCAATCCCAATATTTCTAGTTTTTGCAGAGCCCATATTTTGTTTATTTACTATCAGTTTTATTGTTTTTCCGTCAGGTACTTTGAACGACTCGACTATTTGTTTTACAATATCATTCCATTCATCATCATTATTATCATCCACAATTATTATTTCTATGTTTCTATATGTTTGATTAATTAGTGATTTTATAGCACATATAAGAGTTTTATCTCGCCTATAAGTTGCAACTACTATACTTACAATATCATTAAATTGCTCCATTTTAATTTTTCCCTCTAGCCTTTTCTAATGTTTTTCCAGTACCACCTTCGACAACTCCGTCACTCTTAATAACAGAAAAGATTGTACCTATAAAACACTTAACATCAAATCCAAAACCAAGCTTATCAACATACTCTCCATCAAGCTTAGCTTTTACTGGTAATTCTAATTCATCTCGTCCATTTATTTGTGCCCATCCTGTAAGACCAGGTTTTACATCATTTGCATTATATTTATCTCTTTCAGAAACTAATACATCCTGATTCCATAAAGCAGGTCTTGGACCAATAACAGACATATTACCTATAAAGATATCCCAAATCTGTGGTAATTCATCTAATGAATACTTACGAATGAATTTTCCCATACGTGTAATATATTGCTCAGGATTATCCAACATATGTGTCGGTGTATCATGAGGTGTTGACATCTTCATAGATCTAAATTTATGTAATTTAAAATATTTTTTATTCTTTCCTATTCTCTTCTGTGTAAAAAATACAGGACCCGGATCATCTATTATAATTAATAGTATTAAAATCAAGAAGACGGGGGATAATAAAATTAATCCCCCTCCTGACAATACTATATCAATTATTCTTTTGAATGTTTTTTCATAAAAACTAGCTTTATAATCACACTCGCCTATTGCTTCTAGATGTCCGCAAACCCCATCGGCATTTCTGCTATCATTTTCATTTTCAACAAAAACTACTTTTTTACCTTCCATAGGATTTACATATTCATTTTTCATTTTCTACTTTCCTAATATACAATTAACTTCCGTTCTATACTTCTTAATCAAATCACCCGGTATAACATTCGATGGTCTGAATGTATCAACCATATCCGATACCATAACTCTTATCGCATCTGTATCCTGATATGCGACTACCATTAAGTCTGCAAGATTGGATAAGAATTTGTTCTCTGAAATATAAATTGGTTTTGCGATATGAATTAACTCATTAGGTGTTCTTGTTAAGCCTTCTTCATCCATAAGTTTTTCTTCGTAAAGTTTTTCACCTGGACGAAGACCTACGTATTCTATCTTAATATCCACATCAGGTTCAAATCCTGATAGCTTAATTAAGTTTCTTGCTAAGTCTACAATCTTAACTGGTTCACCCATATCAAGAATAAAGATTTCTCCACCCTTTGCATAGCATCCTGCCTGAAGCACAAGTGATGCTGCTTCTGGAATTGTCATAAAGTATCTTATGATGTCAGGATGTGTAACTGTTACTGGGCCACCCTTATGTATTTGCTCCTTAAAAAGTGGAATAACCGAACCATTACTTCCAAGTACGTTACCGAATCTAACTGCAACGAACTCTGTTTTTATTTCATTATCAAGATGATACAACTTAGTATTACCATCTTCATAGTGAGTGCAAAGCTGAGGGATTTCACTTTCCCTACCTTGCTTAATCATCTTATCAAATGTCTGGATTACAAGTTCACATAATCTCTTGCTTGCCCCCATGACATTTGTTGGATTAACTGCTTTGTCCGTACTGATAAGTACAAATCTTTTTACCCCGTACGTCATG
>OCTX012273020.1_pt1 | contig 12803 bp, 6 predicted proteins | sample 1539691 | NCBI WGS metagenome assembly OCTX01 (sample SAMN02144231, study PRJEB22623) | gut metagenome | biome: sheep rumen | host: Ovis aries | place: New Zealand
GGATTTGGAAATCTATTGGAAATCCGGCTGGGAAAGTGCTTTTCGCGAAGAAGTTCACCTGAACGCTCACCTGTTTGACGTTTTAGGTGAGCAATCTGCGAACGAGGGGCTGGGAAAGTGCTTTTCGCGAAGGAATTCACCTGAACACTCACCTGTTTTGAATCTTAGGTGAGCAATTTGCAAACGAGGGGCTGGGAAAGTGCTTTTCGCGAAGGAATTCACCTGAACACTCACCTATTTGACGTTTTAGGTGAGCAATCTGCGAATGAACGCCTATTTCCGCTCGAAAAGCACTCAGTCAATTCCCGTTTATTGCGTTTTTTGGCTTACTTCGTCCTCCGGCACCGTTCGCCGAGCCATACTCCCGATCTGTACTCCGGATCATCCTCTCGGTACCGTATCCGAACTGCTCTCCTGTCATGAAAAAGAAGGATCGGATTCTTTCTTTGACATTCTTCAAAATAGCGCAATTCTTTGTCCGTCAAAGCACTCAAAAACCGCTGATTTTTGCGTTATCCGGACCACTGTGGTAAAATAAACACAATTATGCTTTAAGATGCACACATATGCGTGCGCAACAAAGCGCGATAGTGCGCGAAATGAAATATGAAAAGAAAGGAGAAAGCCATGAAGTTTTTCGGATGGAAGAAGAACGCTTCTGAAACGATGAACAGCCCGGAAGCGGAGACTGCTTCGGAATCGGCAACTGCTTCGGAAACGGTGAACAGCCCTGAAACGGCGACTGCTTCGGAATCGGTAACTGCTTCGGAAACGAAGACTGCTTCGGCGCCGAAAAAGCACCATAACGGCAACCGTATGTCGTACGGCATCGGTACCGCTATCATCATTCTTCTCGCTTTCTCCTGCGTCGTCGGCGCTGATTCTTTCCTGACGGAAAATGCGGGCACCGAGGGCGAAAACTACGATATGGTTACCCCGGATTATTACTCCTATTCCGAGAATCAGGCCGGCGGTGCGGTAAGTGAACCCGACGAGACGACCGCCGCCGAAACTACTCTTCCGGAATCTTCCGAGACCACGATGCCCGAGACTTCCGCTGAGACTGTTCCGGATACTACGACCACGATCCCGGATATGACGGAGTCCCAGGATCCGTCCGCAGAAACCTCAGATCCGACCGGCGAAAGCACCGTGCCTTCCGAGCCGACGGAGCCTGCTACACCGACTCCTACTCCGAAGCCGACTCATATGCCGACTCCGACCGCAACTCCGATGCCGACACCGACACCGAAGCCGCAGTGGACCGAGAAGCCTTACAGCGACACCGTCTATGCGACCGGTGAAGTCAATGTCCGTAAGGGTCCGGGCACAGAGTTCGAGATCACGAAGACCCTGAAGCTCGGCGATCCGATCGAGGTCGTCGCAAAGACCAGCAACGAATGGTTCAAGACCATTAAGGGCACTTACGTCAAGTGTTCTCTCTGTACCGCTTATAAGCCGGTCACACCGACTCCTAAGCCTACAAAAGCACCTACCCCGATGCCGAAGGCGACGCCTACTCCGAAGCCGAAGAGTTCCAGTGCGACTCCGACTCCGAAGCCGAAGGCCACGCCTACACCGAAGCCTTCCGGCAACGGTGGAAATAAAGAAGGAATGACCCTCATCGGATCTGACTTCAAGATCACATTCTACGGACCGGACTGGGCAGGCCCGGGCACCGACAACCGTCAGACTGCGACCCGCACCACCTGCGTCGAGGGCCGCACAGTCGCTGCTGACTGGGGCATCCTCCCTGCCGGCACGAAGATCTACATCGAGAACGATCCTCTCGGTGGTGACGGTTACTACGTCGTCGAAGACCGAGGTTCCGGCGTCAATGGCCACCACATCGACATCTTTGCCGAGAATGGTGAGCACATGAAGTCGAAGACCGGCTACAAGGTCTATATCGTCAACTGACGGACGGCGCGGTCCTGATCGCGCAGGCAGCGCGGAGCAAATGATCGCGCTTTAAAACTTATGACTATTACGTTCCTTTTCGAACGTGCAAAAATACAATACAGTTTCCGTGAAACTACTGCTGTTACAGCGTTTCCGAAAACAGAACAAGAGGTATAAATGGTAAAAACTCAAAACCGAAACATGTCCGTTCCGGACACTTCGGATGGCGCGAAATATGGTAACGCCGTCCGGCTTCCGTCTGCGTCCCTGAAGACGTCAGACAATTCCAGCAATTCCGGAAATTCCGGCAGCACCGGCAAGTCCGGCAGTTCCAGGCGCTCTTCCCGCAGTTCATCCGGGAAGTCCGCTTCCAGAGGCACCGAGGGCGCCCGCAAGAAAGATGGCGCAGCTTCCCGTAAGCTCACAGGCGCGGCTCCCCGCAACATGTCCGGGAACTCGAAGAAGAAGTCTTCTTCTAATTCCGCTCCAAAAGCACCCGCCAAAGCAGCGATGTCCAAGCCTTCAAAGAAGAGCACCCTTTCGGGCAGCACCAAAGGCGCGAAGAAAAGTGCTTTTGCAGAGGAAGCGAAAGACATCAAAAACAGCGGATCCGCTCTCGAAAAGAAAGGAGCTTTTGCATCGGTACCGGACGACGTGCTTTCGCAGATCAACGACACCTTCTTAAAGACCGTAAAAGACGCGGAAAAGGCGTTTGCGAGCAAGAAAGAAAAGCATAAGCTGAAGGTCATTCCGCTGGGCGGCATGCAGGAGATCGGCAAGAACATGACGCTTTTCGAGTACGGAAACGACATCATCATCGTCGATGTCGGCGTCGCGTTCCCGGAAGAGAGCATGCTCGGCGTCGATTCCGTCATCCAGGACTATACTTACGTACTTCAGAACAAGGATAAAGTGCGCGGCATCTTCCTGACGCACGGACACGAGGACCACATCGGTTCCCTCCCCTACCTGATGCGCGAGCTCAAGTGCCCGCTCTACGGCGGTAAGCTCACGATCGAGCTGGCGCGCCACAAGCTCATGGAAGCGGGCGTCGGCACCAGAGGCATCGAGCTCGTTTACTGCGCCGCGGGAGACACGATCAAGGCCGGTTCTTCCTTCGCGGTCGAGTTCATCCGCGTCAACCACAGTATCGCGGACGCATTTGCATTCGCGATCAGAACACCGATCGGAAACGTCATCCATACGGGTGACTTTAAGATCGACTTCACACCGATCAACGGCGATCCGATCGACCTCGGACGCTTTGCCGAGTACGGCCGCCAGGGTGTCCTGCTGATGCTCGCCGAGAGCACGAACGTCGAGATCCCGGGCTCCTCCCCGTCTGAAAAGCACGTGGGCGAGTCGTTCCAGCGGATCTTCCAGAACACCACAGGCCGCATCATCATCGCGACATTCTCTTCGCACGTACACCGTATGCAGCAGATCTTCACCGCCGCGGAGATGTACGGCAGAAAGGTCGCGCTCATCGGAAGATCGATGCTGAACACCTTCTCCGTCGCCAATTCCCTGGGCTACATCACCATGAATCCCAGCACCCTGATCGATATTAATGACATTAATAAATACGAGCCGGAAGAGGTCGTGATCCTGACGACCGGATCGCAGGCCGAGCCGATGTCCGCGCTGTCGCGTATGGCATTTGCATCGCACCGCGTCGTCGATATCCACGAAGGCGATACGGTCATCCTCTCCGCGCACCCGATCCCGGGCAACGAGAAGCCGATCTACCGAGTCATCAACGAGCTGTTCCGCCGCGGTGCGCACGTCATCTACGAGTCACTCGCAGACGTGCACGTATCCGGCCATGCCTACCGTGATGAGCTCACTCTGATTCATACGCTGGTCAAGCCGAAGTTCTTCGTGCCGTGCCATGGTGAATACAGAATGCTTTTCCGTCACGCAGCGCTCGCACAGCGTCTGGGCACTCCTGAGTCCCGGACTTTTATCCTGAATAACGGCGATGTGCTCGAGGTTTCGCAGGATTCTGCGAAGATCTCCGGCTTCGTGCCGGCCGCGCCTGTTCTCATCGATGGCGCCGGCGCAGGTGACATTGACAACCGCGTTTTCCGCGACCGCCGCATCCTCGCAGATGACGGTGTCGTATCCGTTTCGATCGTACTTTCCAAGGTCTCCGGCAAGCTTCTCTGCCCGCCGTCCATGCAGTCCGTCGGCTTTCTCTTCGAGAGCGAAGCGGGCCCGATCCAGCATGAATGCTCGCAGAAACTGTACAACTATCTGCACCGCCTCGAGTCGTCCAAATCCACGAAGTCGATCCGCGATGCGGCAGAGTCCCACCAGATCCGCGACGCCCTGAAAAGCATGCTCTACGAGAGCACGAAGCGCCGCCCGCTGATCATGATCAACGTGCTGGAGATCTAAAGATTTTAAATCTAAAGCACAAGGTCCTGAAGAATGAGGATCTGAAGTCTAAGGATCCAAATCAGAAGGCCCTGTCTTTCATCCTTTAAAAAGCAAGCTGAAAGGCGCAGAAACAAACCCATAAAACAACCTTAAGGCGCAAGCTGTCCAATCAGCTTTGCGCCTCGATTTTTGCGCTGTGATCGGTGATTAGGAAAAAATGTCGGAAATCAGATTTATAGTATTCGGAAACAGAATTATGACCGCCTTTAGTCTGTGGTAAATGACGAACTCTCTTTGTAAAATCACAGATGAAAGGTGTTTGTCATGAGTGAATTGTCGTCGATAGTAGGTCAGAGAATACGTACTTACCGCATTCGCCGCGGTCTGAGCCAGGAGGCTCTGGCGCGCCTTTGCGACCGTCATCCTACATATATCGGTCAGCTCGAACGTGGCGAGAAAAACCCGACCCTCGAGTCGCTCGAGAGAGTCTGCGAAGCTCTGAAGATCCCTATGTCGCAATTACTCGAAAAAGTGGAAAAAGAACCCATCCGCACTGATGACATCGCGCTTCAGTGCTACGATATCATGTGCAGCAAAACCCAGGACGAACAGAAGGATCTGATGGATCTGATCCTGGCGATCGAGCGCTACAAAGACGTCGAGTAAGCACTCACCTCTATGCTCACCGAAAAGCACTTTCAGTTGAGCATTTCGCGAACAGAAGGCGGGATCAGTGCTTTTCGAGCATAAAAGCGGGGATCAGTGCTTTTCGATCATAAAAGAGGGGGATTAGTGCTTTTCGATCAGGCGCCGTTGCCGCCGCGCTTCTGTCTCTCTTTTACAAGCTTGTCGAAGTTCTTCTTCTCGATCGGATTCGTGATGAACTTTCCGGGATTTCCATTAAATTCATCCATCGAAATCGTCTCCTTATACCAGGGATACTGCTTGTACTTCGTCTGATTCTCGGGCTTGCTGAACTTGACGCCGTGAAGCGCGCAGATGTCGTTGATCGCGACGCGGATCTCGTCCGTCGTAAGCGCTGCGATCTTATCGTCCGGGATCTCTTCGGTGTCGATCGTCGGGAAGATAAAACCCGCGCGATCCGCCGGAGCGGGATTCTCAGGTAACGGCTGAATCAGATGAGCGTCAATATGCTCATCCGACTTTGCATAACCACCGGACTGGAGTGCTTTTTCAGCAACAGATCTGGCCGAGTCGAGCGTGGAACAGCCACGGACGGTCCATCCGCCGTGAGTGAACTCTTCATTGACCCAGGCACCGCCCTCAAGGTCCATCGAACCATCATCATTGACTCCGAAAACTCCGTCATACCAGAAGTACTCGACATATTCACCCGTCGCCTTATCCTTAACGATCACCTGATAGAAAAGATAAACACAGCTCCGGATATCGCCCTCCGGCATTGTCTTCGACACAATGAGCGTGCCAAGGAACTGGGATGAATACATCTCAACCTTCGACTGACTATTTACGTCCGCTTCCAGATGACTCTTCGAGAGGTCCTGCAGTTCTGTCATCTGTTCAGGAGTGATCTGGGAGCTGGAGGTGACCCCGTTAATACTGGTATTTCTGGTAACGCTCGGATCCGTGTCTGACGGATCAGACGATGTGGCATCCGTGGTCTGCGAAGGATCCTCCGTTTCATCTGTGTCATCGGTCTCTTCGGTATCATCGGTGTCTTCTGTATCGTCGGTTTCATCCGGATCAGAAGTTTCATAGTCATCATCTCTGTTGCGGCGCGTCATCTTCTCGTCCGAATCATCGTTCAGTTTCGGCATGATCACAAACAGGAAAACCGCCATCAATGCCGCGATCACGGCAAGGATCGTCGGGAACAGGATGTAGAAGAGTTTCTTTTTACCCTTTTTCTTCCCTTCCTCTTCTTCCTCGCAAAAGTCTTCGTCATCATCCTCCTGCTGCCATGACTGCGAAGCGTCATACTGCGAAGCGTCATACTGTGGGGCCTGCGGCTGCGAAGCGTCGTACTGCGGGGCCTGCGGCTGCTGGTAATTCGTATTCTGTGCGGGATATCCATAAGCAGGCTGGACCGGTTGGATGCCCTGGGCATCTATTTCCTGCTGAAAGCTCGCAAAGTCCTGGATCTCAGGGACACCTGCGTTCACCGGGGCTTGCTGGAATTGAGGATATACAGGCGCCTGCGGATAACCCGGCACCTGTTCTGCATATTGCTGTGGCGCCTGTGGATAATACGGCGCCTGCTCTGCATATTGCTGTGGCGCCTGTGGATAGCCTGGCGCCTGTTCTGCATATTGTTGAGGCGCCTGCGGATAACCCGGTGCCTGCTCTGCATATTGCTGTGGTGCCTGTGGATAATACGGTGCCTGGTTTGCATACTGCTGCGGCGCCTGTGGATAATACGGTGCCTGCTCTGCATATTGTTGCGGCGCCTGTGGATAGCCCGGCGCCTGGTTTGCATACTGCTGCGGCGCCTGTGGATAATACGGTGCCTGCTCTGCATATTGCTGTGGCGTCTGCGGGTAACCCGGCGCCTGGTTCTGAGCATTTGGATCAGGGAACTCTTCAAACCAGCTCTGTTTCGGATTATTCCCGCTATTTAGATTGTTCATTGGATCATTCATCTGATTCGGATCGTTCGGATACATACCCATTCTCCCATCCCCCAAAAGAATTCTTTCCATTCAATTATGCTACAAATCAAAGAATTTTGCACCCTTTTCATCCGCGCCTCAGAGCTGGTTAAGTAAAGGATGAGTTTTCGCACTTTGTCTTGAGAGCGCATACTTTATGTCTATTTTTTCAAACAGCAACTTCAGACATATCTTCTCTGCGATGTTTTATGTCGTTTTTTCGATTTTTGAAATTTAGACATATTTTTTCATTCTGTTTTTATGTCTGTTTTTTCATTTTTGAAATTCCGACGTATTTTCAGGAGTGTTTTTTATGTCTATATGCAAGGAATCGATTTTTAGACATAATAACTGGGGCATTTTGTATGTCGGAAATTGAGTTTTTCAAAATCCGACATACAACAGGGAAATCAGAGTATGTCTGAAAGTGCTTTTCGCGAATATAGACATATAACATGAGAACCAAGTATGTCTGAAAGTGCTTTTCGCGAATTCAGACATATCATGAGAACCTAGTGTGTCGGGAAGTGCTTTTCGCGAAGCGATGTATGTGTTTTTCGCTCTTTGTCTCGAAAACTCATTCTTTTCGAAAAGCACTGGTAAATCAGTTGCCTTTTCTTACCTCGATGACGTCGCGGATCGCCTTGATGCGGCCGAAGACGCGGTCAAGCTGTTCCTGATCCTTGACCTCGATCGTCATGGTGAAGCGGGCAGTGATGTCCTTCATCGCGGACATGGAAGCCGATGTGATCGGGATGCGCTCCTCGGCGATAGCATTACTGATATCCGCCAGCAGATGACGGCGGTCGTGCGCGATGACGGTAAACTCCACCGGATAGATCGCCTTCGTGTGCTCCTGGTTCGCCCAGTACACTTCGATCAGACGCGACGCACGCTCCGCCGCACGCGCGGAAGCCGTCGCATTACGCATGATATTTCGGATATTGCTGCAGTCTTTTCTATGCACACCGACGCCGTTTCCGCGCGTGATGTAACCGATGATCTCATCGCCCGGGACCGGGTTGCAGCAGCGGGAAAGATGCACGAGGCAGTTGTCGATGCCGGTCACGACGACACCGGTATCCTGATGTGCCCGCGCCGAAGCCTTCTTGCCGGATGTGTGCTGCTGTTCCTGCGAACTTGCAGACAGGGTCGGGCCGGAAGTCAGGCTCTTCTCATCGAGGATCTCCTTCGCGATCGGCTGATAAACCACCTGACCGTTACCGGTTACACGATAGCCGAGCTCGAACCGCTCGTCCTCCGGAAGTGCTTTTATATATTCATCACGAAGACGTCCGACCACCTTCTGCGCAGTGATCACGCCGTAGCCGATCGCCGCATAAAGGTCGTCGAGTGTATTTTGTGCCGTCTTTCGAAGGATCGTCTCCACGAAAGGCTTCTGCAGAAGCTGATGCGGAGCAAAGCCGAGCTTCTTCATCTCGCGCTCGACAGACTCCTTACCGAGAAGGATGTTATCGTCGCGGGATTCCTTCTTAAACCAAGCGTTGATCTTCGACTTCGCGGCGGAAGTCTTGACCATTTTCAGCCAGTCACGCGAAGGTCCCTTGATCTGCTCGGACGTCAGGATATCGACGATATCGCCGTTCTGAAGCTCATACGACAGCGGCACGAGACGGCCGTTGACCTTCGCGCCGTACATACGGTTACCGATGCCGCTGTGGATCGAGTACGCGAAGTCGATCGGGCACGAGTGCAGCGGCAGAGAGATGACGTCGCCCTTCGGCGTGAAAACGAAAACTTCCTCGGCAACGAGGCCGGTCTTCAGGGAGTCGAGGTACTCGCCGGCATCCTTTGACTCGCCCTGCCAGTCCAGGATCTGGCGCAGCCACGAAAGCTTGTTATCGAAGGAAGTGCTTTTCGCTTTGACATTGGAATTGCCGCTCTCCTTATACTTCCAGTGCGCGGCGATACCGTACTCGGCGGTCCGGTGCATCGCGAGGGTCCTGATCTGGACCTCGAACGGGATGCCCTCCTTGCCGATGACCGTCGTGTGCAGTGACTGGTACATGTTCGGCTTCGGCATCGCGATATAGTCCTTAAAGCGCCCCGGCATCGGGTAGTACATCTCGTGGACGAGTCCTAAGACCGCGTAGCAGTCGGACACCGTATCGACGATGATGCGGCATGCGAAAATATCGTAGATCTGATCCAGGTGCTTGTCCTGGTTCTTCATCTTGTTGTAAATGCTGTAGAAATGCTTCGGGCGGCCTTCGATCTCGGCATGAATGCCCATCTGTGTGATTCTTTCGGACAACTCGCCGACGACATTTTCGAGGAATTTCTCGCGCTCGGATCTCTTCTGGGAGATCGCGCCGACGAGCTCGTAGTACGCGTCCGGATCGGTGTATCGGAGGCAGAGGTCCTCGAGCTCCCACTTGATCTTATAGATACCGAGACGGTGGGCGAGCGGCGCGTAGATGTCAAGCGTTTCTTTCGCGATCGCGCGCTGCCTCTCGGGGCTCTGATGCTTCATGGTGCGCATATTGTGGAGTCGGTCGGCGAGTTTGATGAGGATGACGCGGATGTCCTTTGCCATCGCGAGGAACATCTTGCGCATGTTCTCCGCCTGCTGCTCTTCCTTCGACGAATACGGGATCCGGCCGAGTTTGGTGACGCCATCGACGAGAAGCGCGACATCTTCGCCGAAGATCTCTGTGATCAGTTCCTGCGTGACCGGCGTGTCTTCGACAGTGTCATGCAGAAAAGCAGCCACCAGCGTGTCCGCATCGACTTCGAGTTCCGTCAGGATCTGCGCCGTTGCGATCGGGTGGATGATATACGGTTCGCCGGATTTTCTCTTCTGGGAGCTATGGGCTTTATACGCGAAAACGAAGGCGCGGCGGATCCTGTCCGTCTCGTCTTTCTCCGAATAGGACTTGTAGCGCGTGATGACTTCTTCGAGCATGTCGAGGATCTCTTCGCTCACGTCCTCCGGCATGGTGTCATCGTGCAGATCGTCGAACATCGCCTGGATGTCCGGCGCAAGCTCTTCAGTTTTCTTGTTCTCGCCACTCATTTCTTCATATCCCCGGCCTTACCGGCCATTCCCCTCGATCCGGGCGCGCGGCCCGCTCTATTCTGCGGTTTTCGCGCTTATCGTCAGCGCCCGCCCGCATCAGTCCGCTTCAGGTGCTTTTGCCGTATTCGCGAAAAGCACTTGGAACGTCTTTGTATTTTCGAGTTTAACCCTTTCTTGGACAGATAACAAGGTAAAACATACTCTTTCGTCATTTATGCGCATCAGTTCGATGAGCCCCGCCTCGCTGAAAATGTCGAGCGCTCTAGAGATTTTGAACGCGTGCAGGGGCTTTCTGAACTTGCCGGTCAGAAGCCGCGCAAGGAGGTTCAGATCGACGATATTCGTCTCGGGCTTCGCGGGCGCCGCGGTACCTGCGGCCGCGCTCACACCATTTCCTGCAGCACCGGAGCCGTTTCCTGCGGCCGCATTCCCTGCCCCGCCGGCCGCTGTTGCTGCGCCTGCATTTCCTGCCCCGCCGGTTGCTGTTGCTGAACCCGCCGCGCTCTGCTGGAAATACCTATACAGGATGCCCATTTCCTCGCCGGTCGGCCGCAGCTCCTCTTCCTTGCACTTGCCAATCATCGCGATCTGCTTCAGCGGCAGGCCGTTTCTATAAAGGTTCTCGAGCACCTGCGGCTTGTCCCAGAGGATCCGCCCGATCCCCGCAAAATGCATGTCCACGACGCGCATCGACAGGCTTTCCCTGTTATTCCAGACGTTCACGCCCATCTCGGCGAGAACATCGACATTGCTGCCCTCGGCGAACATATCCGCCCACTCGCCCGCGCCAAATGCAATCGCATCGAAATTCCGGATGGTCCCGTCTTCATCTTTGCAGCTGAGGAACATCTTCAGATGGCGGTTCCCGGCGCCGACGGCCTTCGGCTGCAGGACTTTCATGTCCTTAAGCAGGAACACGGGTTCTCTGTTGCCCTCGCCAAAAGGCTCCAGCCCGGCGAGTTCTTTTGCCGTATCCAGAGACAGATCGTGGTGCGAGATGACCATGTCCACATCGGTGAACAGGATGTCGTTCTCGGTATTTCTTTCCTCGGCAAAAGCACTTACCTTCGCCTTGAATTCTTCATAGTTCTTCTTCTCGACGGAAACGCCGGCCGCGCGCTTGTGGCCGCCATACTGTAACACTGTTACACCGCAGTATTTCAGGCATTCCAGGATCGGGAAGTCACCGGCGGTGCGGCAGCTGCCCTTTAAGATCCCGTCCTCTTCGGCGAACACGATCGCCGTTCTCTGGTAGCGGTTCACGAGGCGGTTTGCCACGATGCCGAGGATGCCGAGGTGCCAGTTCTCCCCGACGACGATGATCGGCATCGAGTAGTTCTTCATGTTCGCGATCAGCTCGGGGTCCGACTCGATTTGAGCGACCGCCTGGTCCACCAGATCCTGTTCGAGCTCCTGGCGTTTGGCGTTCTCCTCGATCAGCTCTTCTGCGAGCATGCCCGCCCGCGCCGGATCCTCCGTCAGCAGGAGCTCGAGCGCGCGGTCCGCTTCGCCCAGGCGGCCGCAGGCATTGATCTTCGGAGAGATCTGGAAAGAAATGTCGCCTGTGCTTATCGGGATCGGTGTATTCATATCCGGGGCATCAAAAGATCCTCTTCCGGCTCCCGGGGCCTGGCCATATCCCGCGCCGGAAGACGCTCCGGTAGTACGCCCGGATCCGGAAGCGCCCGGGGCAAGTGCTTTTGCAGAAGAAGCCGGCTTCGCGCCGTTTCCTCCCTGCTTCACCTGAAGGAGCAGCGCCCGAAGGCCCGGCCGCTTCGTCGTGCTAAGAGCCAGAAGCCCCTCCTTCACGATCGTCCGGTTCTCGCCCGTCAGGCTCACCACGTCCGCGATCGTGCCGATGGTAACGATGTCGAGGTAATTTCTCCACTCGTCTTTTGCCACCTTCTCCGGGAAGTTCGGGCTCAGCGCGGCAACGAGTTTCAGTGCCACGCCGGCGCCACAAAGATGTACGAAAGGATATGTATTGTCCGGCCGTTTGCAGTCGATGACCGCAAGCGCCGGCGGCAGCTCGTCTTTCACCTCATGGTGGTCCGTCACGATGACGTCCATGCCCTCGGCGATCAGCTGCTCGACGGCCTCGGCGTTCGCGACGCCGCAGTCCACGGTGACCAGCAGGTCGGCCATTTTCTCGCGAATGCGGTCCAGCAGGCCGTCGGAAATTCCGTAACCCTCGCTTAGGCGGTTCGGGATCACGTAGTCCACGTCCGCGCCGATCTTCCGGAAGAAGATCATAAGGACCGAAGTCGCGGTCACGCCGTCCGCGTCGTAGTCGCCGCAGATCAGGATCTTCTCGTTATTTCCCACCGCCCGGGAGATGCGCTCGACGGCCGGCTGCATGTCGTTCATCAGGAAAGGATCGTGCCATTCCAGTGCTTTTCCCGAAAAAAAGGACTCGGGATCGATCCCGCGGCTTTCCAAAAGGCGAACAAGCAAAGAAGGCGCAGACTCATCTGCACCCGCCATATCGCCGATATCCGGGGTCTCCGGCAGCCGCCATTTCTTCTCAAGAAGGATCAAAAAAATCACTCCAAACTATCTCTTGCATCTATTGTAACATTAAATCTGCGTTTTCAAAGAAAGATAGTGACAAAAATCATGCGCGGTTTTCGAATACGCGAACAATGGCCAGGCGCGGCTTTCGCGGTTTCCAGAATATTTCCACTTTCCGCCCTGGTTTTGGAAATCCTTTGGAAAAATCCTTCAAATCAGCACTTCTGGCGTCGGATTTCCAAATATTTTCCACTTTTAGTGTCTTTTTTGGAAATCTGCTGGAAAAACTTTCGAAACAGCTCCTCTGGCGCCAGATTTCCAATATTTTTCCAAATCCG
>OCTX011735790.1_pt1 | contig 12802 bp, 14 predicted proteins | sample 1539691 | NCBI WGS metagenome assembly OCTX01 (sample SAMN02144231, study PRJEB22623) | gut metagenome | biome: sheep rumen | host: Ovis aries | place: New Zealand
TCATCGAATAAAATGGGTTTGGGATTCTTCAGTAAAAGACTCGGTGCTGTTTCAGCCACTGAAATATAACCATCCCTTCGTTCCTCATCCTGGAATTCAATAATGGTTTCGCAGCGTTCCTTTGCTGTACGTGTTTTCCCGCAGCCTTTTGGACCTACAATATTAATCCCGTTAAAAGCTCTGGCTCTGCTATCTATTTGTCGGTCTATGATTCTTTCGATATACTGCATAGCACACCCCCCATGCAAAGATTATGTCATAGAACTCATGATATCGCAATGTCATTTTTGTGATTTTCTGCTGTTTTGTTTTGTATTTTTCGGCATTTTTATTTTGTAATTTTCGGAATATTTATGACACAAATTGTACTTGTTAAGCATAACCCAAACAGTTCAGATTTGACATATATAAATATGGCATTGTAGATTTAACCGGAAACAGCTAGACTATATTTTTCAAAAGAATCTATTCACATTCGACAGAAAGATCTATTCACCCCGAAAAACAAAAAACGCCGCAAACCCGCTAATACAGCGAATTCACGACATTTTGAGATACACCTTCAGGGACTCGAACCCTGGACAAATAGTGGACCTTTGGCGTTTTTACGAGGTTTTACAAACTGTTATCCCATCCCTTCTCATGTCCCTCAAACCCGCATGAACACTGGCTTTGCGCGCCATGGTAACACAACATAACACGAAGCAGATTTACATAGCAAAATATAAAAAGCAGAGACTCTTGTGGGAAGATTTTTACCTATTCCGATACCTTAATACAGGGCAGATCACACGATCTGCCCTGTTGTATGTTTATTCAATTATTTGAAACCAGTTCTGCTACTTCTTCATTCCTTGTCTTCTGTTTCATCCTCAATAATTGATGTTAGTTGTTCTTTTAGACTCGGCAGATCCATTGTGGCAGTATTGAAAACATCTTCCATTCTCAATGTCTGATATTTATGTGCAGTAATGTCTCGCATACCAGCAGCTGCTTTCCATGGAACTTCCTTATGGCGCATCCTCATTTCATCCGTAACGTTTTTAATGAGTTCACCAATATTAATTATCGTCATACTCACTGCTCTTTTTAATTTTTCGTCAGCTAAAAACTGATCTAAAGAAGAATCACCCAACATCTCATTTGCGACATCAATCTCTTCGATAATCTTTTTTAAGATGATATAATCTCTACGCCGCATACAGCTCTACCACCTTTCCAACTTCGATCATATCCGTGTCGCGGATCGGTCCATGAATTACATCCGTATTAAGACCTGTCAATTCCTCAATATGATTTCTAAGTCTGGCCAATCCCATTAGTGTTACCGGTCCTTTAAACTCAATTATTAAATCGATATCACTATCCGCTCTGTTAGATCCGTCCGCTCTGGAACCAAAAAGCAATACTTTTGTTATCGAATACTCTTCTGCAATTTGCTGGATTATTGTTTTAATATCATTAATGCTCATCTTCTTTTCCCCCGAAAAAGATATAATGATTAATAATAATCTCCCAAACATCTCATAGATACTGTTTTTCATATTTTCAGTAATATCCTTATTTGTCTCATAATATCATATCTTCGTTTTAAAATCACCAGCTTCATCTACAGAAATGCTTTATTCTACCTTGAAAAAATCTGTAGAAAAATAGAACCCCGTTTTCGCATTCCTTGGACTTTTTTATCGTCTCTTTCATTTTGGGCGATTTAAAGCCCCTGTTTTCAAGGGCTCGCGCCCCTCTATTTTTCTACAACGGGTCAACATAAAACCATGACTACAGTCATCATTATTACGTAGTGATTTGGTATCCTTTTTTGACGTCATTCTTTCAATATGACATTCAAATTTCGCCGGCGATATCTTTACCTGTTCATAACAAAAATGCGAATATGAACATATTATGTTTTTCCAGTCTGCATCACCTTTATCACTAAAGTATGAAGTGACGGGCACATGGCAAATCATAAAAAGCAGAGCCTCTTATGGGAAGATTTTCACCCGTCCGACACCTTAATACAGGGCAGATTACGCGATCTGCCCTGCTGTATTTCATGGATTCTGTCAAAAGAATGGTCCTCATATCTCACCCTTTGAGGAAATCATAGCATTTAGGCACATAGGCACTTCATATTCATAATAAAGTTTGTTTTCTTCCGCCTATCCGCCTAAGATTTCTAATACCATACCCAACAGAGCACGCGCCTGCTATCAGTATCGTGTGGAAAGATAGAAGCCCCATTTCGCACCAAATGGATATATTTATCGTCTCTGCTCGTTTTTGGCGTTTTAAAGCCCCTGTTTTCAAGGGCTCACACCCCTCTACTTTTCCACAACGGACCGCCATTTTGGAAGCATCTACAGAGTGTTCTTTGCCATGCTAATCACTACGCATCCTATTCTTGGCGGACATTCATAAGGAATTCCTGTTCAGCAACAGCCAAGCGTTCCTGAATCTGTTCTGTTGTTGGCAGATATGTCTGAATCTCCTTGATCTCAATATTATCGTAGGTGGCTACTCCCAAAGGTGTGTTGATTCCCTTAAATGTCCACTGTACCTCTGTATCATCTTTGTCTCTACAAATCAGAAGGCCAAGTGTCGGATTTTCATTCGGAGTTTTAATCAATTCATCAACCGCATTTACATAGAAGTTCAGGTTACTACTATCATTAATACACTGACACCATCAGGAATTCTTGTATATGGTCCTGCATCAGAGTTTATCTTCGAGGAGGCAATTACAAAACAAATACCTATCTATCAGTATGATTCATATATGATGATTAAGAATCGGGATGCTGCCAAAAGGAGAAAGGCAGGCTATACTGATGAAAGGTAATGGCGAATCATTCAATACAGCTAGTTCTTCTAGTATTGAACAAGTAGATAGTAAAAATGTTGTTAACGACAATCATAATATTCCCATGAGTGGTGAACCAAATTCTGTTACGCAGTCATGCGTTGATGGAAACTTATTCAGGAACGCTACTATGATAGTGACGGCAAAGCCTATCTGGATATTGATTATTCTGATCATGGTAATCCAAAAACACATCCTGTGGTACCACACCAACATCATATCACTTGGAATAATGGGAAGCCGCGTAGGGGCAAAGATGAGAAGGTAAAATAATGACATTTGAACAGTTAGAAAACTATATCAATATTCGTAATGAAATAGAATTTACATATCGAGGAAAAAAGTATTCAATCACATACTGGTATCCAGATGATAATGAAGATAATGCTCTTATTTCTTTTTGTGAGTTTTATAAAGAAACGACAGAAGTCAAAACCGCCTCAGATTTATGGAATAACATTTACAGGGATGGAGTTAGCGTAGGTGAGATGTTGTCCAGCATTAAGCAAGAAGATATATATTTTCTAATCATCTTTTTCTATTCTTTCGCCAATACAAAGCAAAAGCCGGAAAGTCGCATAACACTGACTTTCCGGCCTCATGGAGCATAAGGAGATCGAATCTCTGCTCATGTCTCGCAAACCTAATAAAATCAAGAATTCTGTCTGCCCAATTTCAAATATGTACATACAGGGCACATACAAAAACAATCTCTGTGATCAATCATCACGCCACAATCTTGTAATAGACCTGTGATGTCAGCTTATAGATCAACGCATAGAACAGCACACAGGCTGCCGCGCAGATGCAGGCAGTCAGCACTAAATGCGACATGCTGAACAAACCGAACAACATCAGCAGCTTATGAACCAACGGCAGTACGACAACCAGATGAATGCATGCGAATATGACTGGGATCAGAAAAACCGTCAACATCTGGGAATTAATGCTTTTTTTAATGTCTTCCTTGGTCATCCCCACCTTCTGCATGATCTCAAACCTTGTCTGGTCTTCGAAGCCTTCCGAAACCTGTTTGTAGTAAATGATGACCACACAGGAAACCAGAAAGATCATGCTGAGCAGGACCCCCAAAAAGAGAAGTCCACCAAAGGTGCTGACAAAATCACCCCGTTCCCCTTCGTGACTTTCACAGTAATAGTTGGAAAAGCCCAGCCCTTCCAGTTCTGACTCCAGCTTCTCTTCCAACGTATCCGCGAGTGCAATCTGCCCTTCTGCATCCAGCCCAGTATCGAACCGGCAGTTCCAGAACCAAGCTAACATCGGTGCCCCGTCATAATCTGTGTACTTCGTAAAGTTCTGCGCCACTGCATTAACATCATTTACGATCATAAAAACACCGGGTGAAGCGGAACCCTCTGCGGCCGGATCGATTTCCGTAATCTGATCATCAATCCTGCCAACCACATCAAACGGCACATCACCGATCGTCAAGACATTCCCGATTTCTATGTTTTTCTTCGTCCCCACCAGCGCCTGTCCCGATGAAACGATCTCGTGATGACCAAAAACTCGGTTATACTCCTCCACGTCGATAAACAGGATCTGCGCCACTTTGTCATAATCGATAAATGCCATATCTGTCAGCGAATTCAAGGAAATATCCAGCTTGCTGTTTTCAAGATATCCGGAAACAGAATATTCGTAATAGGTTTTATTATTCGTAACAGTTGCCCCTTGTTCCTGGGCCGCTTCCTTCAGATCCGCATCCAATTTTTCTCCCAGGCCATCCAGACCTTCATCATACCCATATTTGCAGGCAAACGCACCGATCTCATTGGGATAACGGATATTCAGGCAGTCTTCCGATCCGGCATAAAGAGCCGAAGTCGACGAAAGCATCACCAGTACCATCGTAAACAAAATACAGATCGACGCCAGTCCCGCACCGTTTCGCTTCATGCGATACGTCATGGATGAAACCGAAACGAAATGATTTGTCTTGTAATAATAGGCTTTATTCTTCTGCAGCATTTTACAGAGAATGACGCTCCCTGCGATCAATACCAGATAAGTCCCGAGAATAATGAGCATCACTGCCACCAGAAACCACATCAATGCAGACATCGGCTGCTCAATCTTCAGCGCGATATAGTAGCCAGCACCCAAAAGCACCAGTCCCAGAACACCTACCACCCAGTTCGCTTTCGGCGGCTTTTCGCCGGCCTTATCTGCCCGGACCAATTCGATCGGACTCGAAAACCGGACCTGTCTTACAGAGTTTAAAAAGATCAAAAGGAAGATCATAGAAAAAACTGCCACCGTCATAACAACAGATACACCGGATATCGAAAACGAATATCTGGCTGGCACTTCAATCAGCCTTGTAAATCCCAACTCGGCAATTTTGGACAATGCAATTCCCGCAGCAAGTCCGAATAACAGGGAGACTGCCCATGTGATCAGCGTTTCGAATAAAATGATCTTTCCCAGATTGTGCTTATTCATCCCCAGAATGCTGTAAAGACCGAACTCCTTCTTCCGACCTTTTATAAGAGAAGAATGTGTATAAAACAAAAAAACCAGTGCAAACAAAACAAGGATATAGGTACCGTATGCCATTATTTCAACAGCCGTATGACCACCCGGTATTCCATTCATCACCCCGGAATTTCCCAGAAAATGCATGACATAATAAATGCAGACCATCAGAATGCAAGTCACCAGATACGGCATATACAGACGCCCGTTCTTTCGCATTCCTGATACTGCCATCTTTGGATAAAAACCAATCTTCATGGCCGATCACCTCCCTGCGCCAACAGCGTCAGTGTATCACTGATCTTCTGATACAACTGCTGATCCGTGGCATCACCGCGGTAGATCTGGTGAAATACGATACCATCCTTTATAAACAGCACCCGCGAAGCATTGCTTGCCGCCTTGACGGAATGCGTGACCATGAGGATTGTCTGCCCCATGCGGTTCACTTTTTTGAACAGTTCCATCAGTTCATCGGATGACTTTGAATCCAATGCGCCGGTCGGCTCATCGGCCAGAATGATCCTGGGCTGTGTGATCAACGCTCTTGCCACGGCAGCACGCTGTTTTTGCCCGCCTGAAACTTCATATGGATATTTCTTTAAGATCTTTTCAATCCCGAGATACCCAACAATCGCATCCATACGCTGTTTCATTTCTTCCGGTTTTTTCCCCGCAAGGACCAACGGCAGATAGATGTTGTCCTCCAATGAAAAAGTATCCAGCAGATTAAAATCCTGGAACACATAGCCCAGGTTGTCCCTTCGGAACACTGCGATATCTTTGTCTTTGATCTCACCAAGGTTCATCCCGTCCAGAATCACCATTCCTTCCGTCGGCTTATCCAGTGCCGCCAGAATGTTGAGCAAGGTTGTCTTTCCACTGCCGGATTCCCCCATGATTGCTACATACTCACCCTCTTCTACGGTAAAACTGACATTCCGCAGTGCCTCTACCGAAGCACCGCCAAACCGTGTCTTATATACTTTTCTGATGTTTTTCGCCTCAAATAAGCTCATGGTAATACCTCCTTGCATTTCATACTGCAAGTATGTAGGAAAAAGGCGATTCATTCCATCGAATCGCCTTACAAATCAATACATCATTCTTACATTGATGTAAGAAAATACATTTACTCAATTCCAACCGTGCTCTGTGACAAATCAATCCGTATCGTAGTTCCCTCTCCCACAGCAGATTCCACTGAGATCCCATGTGCGAGATTGTCGCAGATCCGCTTACACAGATACAACCCTATGCCACTGGCCCGCTTGTCTTTTCGGCCATTGTAGCCGGTAAATCCCTTCTCGAAGATTCTGGGGATATCTGCTTCCTCAATTCCGATTCCAGTATCTTTGATGCAAAGAACCGCCTCATCCATATAGATTCTTACCGTCCCTTCCTGTGTATATTTCAACGCATTGGAAATGATCTGCTCCATGACAAATGCAAGCCATTTGTCATCCGTCAACACAGTAAATTCAACCGGTTCATATTCCAGTCGGATCCCGCGACTGATAAACTCTCCCGCAAAATGCCGGACTGACTGTCTAATGATAGAGTCCAGATCATGTGTTCTTATCACATAATCCATACTATCAGAATCCAGTTTCAGATATGTCATGACCATATCCACGTACTGCTCAATCCGTCTTAAATCATTCAACGATTGCCGTGACAAAGAACTGTCTTCATTCTGAAAGCTGAGCTTCATGGCTGCGATGGGTGTCTTGATCTGATGCGCCCATGCTGCATAATAATCGAGCATATCGCTATATTTTCCGGCGAATTCCGTCTGCTTTTGTCTGGCCTCATCACAAAGAGAGCGTATAATCTCCTGATAATAAACATCCTGCGGTCTTTGCGGCTGTGGCAGTTCATCGACCAGTTCCGCCTGCAGCCCGTTTATGATCCGAAGCTCCCCGCAGGTTTTCCGACACCTCCGATATCCGGCCGCAAGAAACAGAATGCCGACAAGGAAACACAAAACATACGGATAACACAGCTGTTTTGCCGGAACATCAGACAAAAACAAACACAAAAAGATGATGACTGCAAAGATCAGACACGCAGCAATTGTTTTTCTTTTCCCTTTCAGATAATCGTTCAATCTCATGATTTGACCATATATCCCACACCGAATTTCGTGACAATAAAATCATCTAGTCCGATCCCGCTTAGTTTCTTGCGCAAACGTCCGATGTTAACCGTCAATGTATTCTCATCCACATAGCTGTCTGTCTGCCAGAGAACTTCCATCAGTTTTTCCCTGCTCACCACCCGGTCTTTGTTTTGCATTAATGTAAAAAGGATCCGATATTCGTTTTTAGAAAGTTCCACGGTTTCATTTTCATAGGAGAGCGTACTGCTTCCGGTGTTCAGAAACGCACCTTTATGCTCAAGAAGCGGCAGTGTCCCCGCATAGTCATAGGATCTGCGCAGCAATGCTTGTATCTTCGCGATCAGCACGCTTTGATCAAACGGCTTCGCAATAAAATCATCCGCCCCCAGATTCATCGCCATCACGATGTTCATGTTATCCGAAGCCGAGGAGATAAATATGATCGGCACGGAGCTGATACGGCGAATCTCGCCGCACCAGTGATAGCCATCCATGAAGGGAAGGCCGATATCGATCAGTACCAGTTGCGGCGCAAACGATACGAACGCTCCCATAACATCACGAAAATCCGAAACCAAACCAGGTTCCATATCCCAGCCGGTAAGATTCTTCGCAATCGCTTCTGCTATTCCTTTGTCGTCTTCAATGATCAGGATCTTGTATTTCATGCACTCATTATAATTCAAGATGCGTCAGCAAACACTAACATTTTTGTCATATCTCAAAAACTATTCCCGCTAAGTCTATCCAGATCTTTATGTAGAAAAATAGAACCCCATTTTCAAACCTCATGGATATACTCATCGTCCAATCTCATTTTTCGATTTGAAAGTCCGTGTTTTCAAGGGCTCTGCGCATCTATTTTTCCACAACAAACAATTATCATATCTTAATCACTCCCATTATTTTTATATATTGATTTGGTACCCTTTTTTTATGTCAGGACTCCAAAAATGATGTTCAAATTTCTTCGATGAACTTTTTACCTGTTCATATTAATAATACGAATATGAGTTAATTTTCAGTCTCCTCTCCCCTTTATAGGAGGAGTCGGTATGATTATACTCAGTCTTATTATTCTCAGTCTTATTAGGGTGTGAAAATCATGAGTCCGGAGTCATGATTTTCACATCACTGGAATCATGAAATTCACATTTCCGGAATCATGATTTTTATCGTTCCTGCGCCCTGACCTTCTTATCACTTTTCGGTTTGCGCTCCTGTTCATCCAATAGCTTTTTGCTCTCTGCCATCTGTAACAAAACGCTTTCTCTCTTTTCCGGCTTCTTTGTCTTCTGCATAGGTTTCCCTTCCGCTTTTCGTTGCAGCGTATGATAGATACCTGCCGCTTTTCGGTATGCTTCCTCTGCTTCTTTTACGGATGCGTATCCTTTCATCTTTGGAAGCATCTTCAGATGTGTTTTTGCTTTATTAAGCTTTTCTTTTTCAGATTCGATCTTTTCTTCCAGTGCCCGTCTGTCTTTCCGGTTGAACATGTTCTGCGAGGCCCCTTTTAGCTGTGCCTCCAGGTTCTCGATCGTTTTTGTGATAGCATAGATCTTTTTTGTCGGAAGGTACGGGCCTTTCGGGTCAAAGACTTTTTGTTTTTCGTTTTTATCCGGGACCAATTCGTTGATCAGATCCGTATACATGTCCTTTACTTCCGGCAGAAATTTCCTGGATTTGAATTCTTCTTTCCGCGGACCGAAGAAACGGATCTCATACGGATTTCCTTTTTTGATGATACGGCACCCCGCCCGGATGTTCCCTTCCTCATCGAGGATCTCCTTTTTCGTCCGGACATGTCTCCCGTTCTCATCGTAAAACATGTTCCTCGTTGCGATCTTTTCCTCTGTCTTTTCGAGCAGCTCCCTGTCAGAAAAGATCAGATGGATGTGGAGATTGTTTTTCGTTTTGTTATGATGGAGGGCTGCCGTGCACTGCATCCCGTATTCGCCGCGGAACTTTTCCACAAACTTTTTTAAGATCTCATCAGCATCCATCTCCTGAAAACTTTCCGGCAGGGCGATGACCAGCTCTCTTGCTTCCGTACACTTTCCCTTCTGGTTGCTCTTCCAGAAATCCATCTGCGACTGTGCCGACAAAAGATCCCAGAACTCAGGCTTCACTGTTGAAAAAGTTGCGTAAAGATACTCCTGGCGTTTCGGATTAGAAATATAATCGATGCGCCCGCAGACATCATTCAGTTTTGTCATCCGGATATAGGAATGTCTCGCCAAACTGTATCAATCCCCCTTTCACAGCTGCAGACTTTTTCGTTTTTCCGGCATCGGAGAGAACTGTGTTTTTTGACTTTTAGGCAGACACTGTATACTCAAAAATCGATCGGAAGCATCCCGCAGGGCCGGCAAAAACTGCCGGCAGTCCCTCCGGGAGGACGAAATACTCTTTGTCATAAATCGTAAGATTTGTGCAAAGGGTGTATTTCGCTCTCAGTCGCCGAGGGCTTGTTTTTCACTCCGCCGGGACTACTTCTTCCCTGATCCTTAAATCCTTCCCCATGTTGTTTTTCAAAAGTTCTTCCAGGCTCTCCGTCCGGATCAGGATCTTTCTGCCGACTCTTAAGACCGGGAGCTTCTTCCAGCTGATCAGCTGGCGGATCGTATTCTTCCCGATCCCGGTATATTCGGCTGCTTCATCAACGCTCATCGCGAATTTTTTCTGCTCCATATGACTCCTCCTTTTTGAAATATTGTTGCGTTATGCACCTGTTGATTCTATTATAAACTATCCCAAAACTATTGCAATACAACAAGCGTCCGTTTGGTTGCATTATGCATTTTTCTGTGTTATTATCTATACAGCAACAGAAAAATTTGAGACTTTTCATTACATATCTTTAAGGAAATTAAAAAATGACTTTTGAAGAAAAGAAAAAACTGATCGGCCAGCGGATCAAGAAAAGAAGAAAAGAATTGAAATTCTCCCAGCAGGACCTGGCAGAAAAGATGGGCGTTCACAAGTCTTCGATCACGCGGTACGAAAGAGGGATGATCGACAATACAAAAGTCTTAGTCCTTCAGGGATTCTCCGCAGCGCTCCATGTGACACCGGAATGGCTGCGCGGGGAGACGGATGTGATCGAAACAGAGGAATCGAATCAGACAGACAAACAGATCGTTGAAAAATTCCAGGATTTGATCAAACGCTTCCCGCTCGATCTTCCTCCACAAGATGATATGTTTGCACGGAACATGCTCTTATGTCTTTTAGAAGAATACATACGTTTTACGAACTCCTTTACATACGCCTGTGCAAACTATTCGGAAGCAAACGATAATTCCAAGATCGCAGAGATGATCGGCTTTGAATCAGTCAGCAGATACAATGAGCTGCAGTTTTTAAACGAAGTCATGCCGATGATCGATACGCTCACTACCTGTACGGATGCATTGCGTCTGTACGGAAAGGATCCGGAAAAAGCACGCGCGGATGTCTACAGCTTAAAGACACATTTGCTGCCAGAGGCAGAAGAGCCGTGCGAGTCTGACCAGACTGACATCTGATGTAAAGATCAGATCAGGATAAAGGTATCGGAACTCCCGCCGGTCTCTGCCGGAAAGGAGATCCGTATGAGTAACAATAATGCGTCCACCCAGCAGGGAAGCGTCCGCATGAAAGGAAACCAGTGGTACTTCCGTTTTCGGATCACAGAAGAAGACGGAACGACAAGACTTAGAGAATTCAAAGGAGGAAAGAACAAAAAAGAAACAGAGCACATGCTCATGCAGGCATTGGAGGATTACCGCACAAAAGGTTTTGTGATCGATGCGGGAGATGTGACCGTCAACGATCTCGCTGAAATGTGGTATCACGATGAGATCGAATACACCGCTCTTTCGACCAACGGACGGAATGATTATAAGAATGTCATCCGGCACATCAGGGAACATCCGCTCGGGAGCATGAAGCTTCGGAATGTGACCTGTGAACATCTGCAGGCCTACATCGATGAAAAATATTTCGGCGAGTTCGATGAGAACGGGAAGCAGTTAAAGCACGCCTATTCCGACAGCCATATGAAAAAACAGTTCCGCGTTCTCTCAGGGATGTTCAAATATGCCGTTGTTCCGAAACATCTTTTACGGGATAACCTCATGCAGTATGTCAGAAAGAGAAAGAAACCAAAGCCGGTCCGGCTCTTCGGGGAAGAAGAGGACGGGAAGGTACACACGATCTCAAACGAAGAATACAAAAAGATCATCGCGCATCTTACAGGCAGTGAACAGAACGCATGCTTTGCGCTCCCGGTGCAGATCGCCTATCACACAGGCCTTCGGGCCGGAGAAGTCTGCGGACTTGCCTGGGAGGATATCGATCTGGAAGGCAGGAGCCTCACGGTACGGCGTTCTCTATACTATGACACAGAGAACAAGTGCTGGGAGTTAAAAGTCCCGAAAAACGGAAAATCCCGCGTCGTAGCGTTTGGGGATACCCTGGCAGGGATCTTAAGACAGGCGAAAAAAAAACAACTCGAAGATAAGATGGCATACGGTCCTTTGTATCAGAAGCATTATTATCAGATCAACGAGATCAGGGGACGGCAACACTGCCAGATCTTTACAGAGATCGATCCGGAGATCAAGGTCTTGAGCAGCCGCTGCACGAAGGGCAAGTTTATAGAAGACGCCGGGAAGGACCAGCCACTGCAGCCTTTGCATCTTGTCTTAAGCAAGCCTGGCGGTGAGATGCTCACGACACAGAGTTTAAAATGGCTGAACAAGCTGATCCAAAAAGAACTGCCCGAGATCAAAGATTTTCACTTCCACTGCCTGCGGCACACCTACGCCACCACACTGATCGCAAACGGGGCTAATTTCAAAGATGTACAGGCGCTCATGGGGCACTCAGACATCAGCATCACACTGAATATTTATTCACATGTAAACCCCGAAACACAGCGAAAAGCAGTCGATATTTTCGAGCGTGCGGTCAACTAGATTTACAGGTTTTGTGGGAAGATGTGGGAAGATTTGTGGGAAGATTCGGTTTTTGAAAGATTTTTCAGAAAAATAAAATGCCGCAAACCCGCTTAAATAGCGGACTCACGACATTCTGAGATACACCTTCAGGGACTCGAACCCTGGACAAATAGATTAAGAGTCTACTGCTCTACCAACTGAGCTAAAGGTGCATATATGTTAAGCGCCACTGTTTCAGACGCGAATCATATTATAAGCGATAGCTTTTGAAAAAGCAAGTCCTTTCTTGCTGAAAATATAGTTTTTTATACGGCTTTTTCCGGCAAAGTGCAAAAAACTGCCGCCTGCGAATCTGCAGACGGCAGTTTTCTTTTC
>OCTX012238000.1_pt1 | contig 12801 bp, 7 predicted proteins | sample 1539691 | NCBI WGS metagenome assembly OCTX01 (sample SAMN02144231, study PRJEB22623) | gut metagenome | biome: sheep rumen | host: Ovis aries | place: New Zealand
GGACTTGGAATAGAAACAGAAGATCATTATGCAGTGATGAAGGATCTGGATGGTAATAAGAAGGTTAAGGTTCTTCTTGCAAAGGCTCTGTTTGGTAATCCTGATGTATTACTTCTGGATGAGCCTACTAACCACCTTGACCTTGATGCTATAGGATGGCTGGAAGAATTTCTTATTAATTTCGAGAATACTGTTATAGTTGTCAGCCATGACAGATATTTCCTGAATAAGGTCTGCACACATACAGCTGACCTTGATTATGGAAAGATACAGATATATGCAGGAAACTATGATTTCTGGTATGAATCAAGTCAGCTGATGATTCGTCAGATGAAAGAAGCAAATAAGAAGAAGGAAGAGCAGATAAAGGAATTAAAAGAGTTTATCGCCCGTTTCTCTGCAAATGCTTCAAAGTCAAAGCAGGCTACATCACGTAAGAAGGCACTTGAGAAAATCGAGCTGGAGGAGATAAAGCCTTCAAGCCGTAAATATCCATTTATAGATTTCAGACCAAATCGTGAGATAGGAAATGAAGTTCTTACTGTGTCACATCTGTCTAAGACAGTTGACGGAGTTAAGATACTGGATGATATTTCATTTACTGTGGGAAGAGAAGATAAGATAGCTTTTGTAGGACCTAAGACACAGGCTACAACTATGCTTTTCAAGATACTTGCAGGTGAAGAAGAACCGGATGAAGGAGAATACAAGTGGGGAGTTACAACCTCTCAGGGATATTTTCCTAAGGATAATACAAAAGAATTCGACAATGACCTTGTTATAGTGGACTGGCTTACACAGTTCTCAGAAGAAAAGGATGCAACCTATGTAAGAGGCTTCCTTGGAAGAATGCTCTTCAGAGGTGAGGATGGACTTAAGAAAGTCAAAGTCCTTTCCGGAGGAGAGAAGGTAAGATGCCTTCTGTCAAAGCTTATGATAATGGGAACAAATGTCCTCATACTTGATGAACCTACAAACCATCTGGATATGGAGTCAATCACATCCCTTAACAACGGACTTATCAAATTCCCTGGAGTAGTACTGTTTGCCTGTCAGGATCATCAGTTTATCCAGACAACAGCAAACCGTATCATGGAAATAACAGACACAGGACTTATAGATAAACAGTGCACTTACGACGAATACCTCGAAAACGACGAACTGGCCAGAAAACGACAGATAATGAACTTTGACGTCGAAGAGTAGGATGCGCGGAAGGTGGAAAAAAGAATGCATGGATGCAAGTTTACTTGCTTATCCATGCATTCTTTTTTTCATATTGTGCCGCATATGCGGCACAAACGTTAACGAGGAAAGCTTCTATTTTATTTTTTTATTTATATAGATATAATATCAAATCCCTCACCGCCTGATGATTTCTCTCCTGATCCCCCGGAAACCCGATATACACATCCTCATATCCAACATTAAGAGACCTGGCGAATTCAGTGTCGGATATATCTATAACAGACTCCATAGGTTTTCCGTCCATATTTGTAAATACTTTGATGTCATTCTTCACAAGATTATAGGTGTCGCTGTCGAGATACTTGTCCAGAGGATAGAAGATGTCTACACTGGCGCAGTATTTAGCTCCCTCTTCATTGGTGAAAAGAACATCATAGTAGTCAGAGCTGGCCATAGTCATGAAGTTTATATATATCTGACTATTTGGGTTTGCCTCATATTCTTTACTGTATTCATCTTCCTTCACGACTATATTTGTATCACCCTTTATCTGATGACCATCGAATTTGCCTATACTTTTTGCATAGTTATCTATGGCATCGGCATTGAATTCAAGCTGGTTGCCACAGTTGAGAACAGCATATGAAATGGTGATAGGGCGTGTGTTTCTGTATATGGTAGATGTTAGGAAGAATAAAAATACTAAAATCACAACAGAAGCAATTAAGGCTTCTTTATAATAATATAGAAGATAGCTGGCTTTCTTTAGTGGAGGCATTCCCTCCATTGTTTCTTTAAGCTGCTCCTTCTTTATTCTTCTTTTTTCTTTTCGCGTAAGTCCCTGCAGGTCCAGACGGCTCTTTTCGGTGATTTCAGTAGGTTTTTCCTCTAGTTCTTTGATCATTTGTCGCATAATGTCATCCTCCTGTCTCTGGTATAATAACATATTTAAATATTAATTTATAGTCAAAAATAATAAAAAAATGGCATGTATATACCCTAAACATCGTACAATTTTTTTTAAGAAATTAAACACAATAGTCAATGTGTACAAATTGTTTAATGAAAACCAAAAAAAACGCTTGCATTATTGTTCATTATGCCCTATAATACACACAGTTGCGGTCAAGGGCTGCAATGATAAGATAACTTTGGAACCAAAAGGTTCGGAAAGTATGCCAAAAAAGATACTGATTACAATGATTGTTTGTTGAAATTGGCGTTAGGCATCTCGGATGTCTGATTATAAGGACAAAAGATATGAGTTGTATGTGTATCAGGACAAACACAATAAAAAAAAGGAGGGTTTTTTTGTGAAAAAGTTCAAAAAGGCAATGGCACTTTCACTTGCACTCGCTATGGGTCTCTCACTTGTAGCTTGTGGTGGAAGCACAACAGAAGAAACAGAAGCACCTACAGAGGCTGCTACAGAAGCTGAGCAGGAGGCAGAAGAAGCTACACCTGCTGATGAGTCAGCAGCAAAAGAAGACGCAGATCTTACAGGCGAAGGAAAGGTTCTTAACATTCAGTGCTGGAACGATGAGTTCGCTAGACGTCTTAAAGATCACTATCCTGGATACCAGGCTAACGATCCTGATGATGCAACAGCAGGCGGAAAGATCGGCGATATCGAAGTTAAGTTCACTGTAACTCCTTCAGATGATAACGCTTATCAGAACAACCTTGATGCTGTACTTCCTGCAAATGCAGATGCAGCAGATGATGACAAGGTTGACCTTTTCCTTGTAGAAGCTGACTATGCTCTTAAGTATGTTAATACAGACCTTACTATGCCAATAGCAGATCTTGGTATTGATGTTAACTCAGAGCTTTCAAATCAGTATCAGTACACAAAGGATATCGTAACAGATGCTGAAGGAAACCTTAAGGGTGTTTCATGGCAGGGATGTCCTGGTGTTCTTATCTACAACAGAGATGCTGCTAAGGAAGTTCTTGGTTCTGACGATCCTGCAACAGTTCAGGAAGCAGTTAAGGACTGGGATACATTCAATGCTACAGCTAAGACACTTAAGGATGCTGGATATAAGATTACAGCTACAGCAAACGATACATACCGTGTATTCTCAGACAATGTATCTTCACCATGGGTTGTTGATGGAAAGATCGTAGTAGACGACAGCATCAAGAAGTGGGTTGATATGTCTAAGGAGCAGGTAGATGCTGGATATACAGGTACAGGCGACCTTTGGAGCGATGACTGGTCAGCAGGATTCTATCCAGATGGTAAAGTATTCTGCTACTTTGGACCAGCTTGGCTGATCGACTTCTGTATGTCAGCTGATGATGAGACTTCAATCGCTCATGCAGGTGGTTGGGGAGCTACAACAGGACCTCAGGGATTCTCATGGGGTGGTACATGGATCTGTGCAGCTAACGGTACAGACAATGCTACACTTGTTGCTGATATCATCAGAAAGCTTACAGTTGATACAGAGATCATGACAGGTATCGTTAAGCAGGATAACGACTTCGTAAACAACAAGCCAGCTATGGAAGCTATGGCAGCTGATGCATCTTATGGTGATGCTGTTCTTGGCGGACAGAATGCACTTGCTATGTTCTGTGAGGGAGCTAACAAGATCGACAAGTCTAAGATTTCTGAGTATGATCAGGGATGTAACGAGTCATTCCAGGCAGCTATGAAGGATTACTTCGAAGGAAATACTGCAACATATGAAGAAGCTCTTGAAGCATTCTATACATCAGTATCAGAGAAGTACCCAGAGCTTACTCACTAATCCGTTTATAAGCTATTGCTTTATATAGACCGTTAGGTCAGGATAATTAAAAATTACTGCGTGCCTCCTTGGGCATCGTCCGAGAGGCACGCTTTAATTGACTTTATAGATAGAAATTTTTCTTATAAACATGGTATAGCGGAGGTAGCAGAATGAATAATAATAAGAATAGGAATGTTGTACGCTATAACCGTTGGGGGTATTATTTCCTTATTCCATTTGTTGTAGTTTTCATTATATTCCAGCTTATTCCACTGGCTTCAACAATTTACAACAGTTTCTTTGAACATTATTTCAAAAATGGTCTTACTGAAGTTGGACCTAATTTAATCGGTTTAGAAAATTATAAGACACTGTTTTCGAATGGTGACTTGCTTAAATATCTTGCGAATACAATGATTATGTGGATTATGGGTTTTGTTCCACAGATTCTTGTTTCTCTATTACTTGCTAACTGGTTTTCGGATCCTTCACTACGTCTTAAGGGACGTCCGTTCTTCCAGTCAGTTATTTATCTTCCAAACCTTATAATGGCGTCAGCATTTGCTATGTTGTTCTTTGCACTATTCTCGGATATTGGACCTATTAACTCTATCCTTGTAAATATGCACATATTAAAGGAACCATACAAATTCCTGTCACATACATCAAGTGCCAGATGGCTGATCGCATTCATGAACTTCCTTATGTGGTTTGGTAATACAACCATTCTTCTTCTTGCAGGTATGCTTGGTATAGATACTTCTTTATACGAGGCAGCAGAGGTTGATGGTGCTACAGCGACACAGATTTTCTTTAGGATTACACTTCCTATCTTAAGACCTATCCTTATATATGTTATGATAACATCACTTATCGGTGGTCTTCAGATGTTCGATGTACCTCAGATTCTTACAAACGGTGAGGGTTCACCTACAAGAACTACAATGACTCTTATTATGTATCTTAATAAGCATCTGTATAGTAAGAACTATGGTATGGGTGGTGCGCTTTCAGTTATGTTATTTATCATAACTGGTATCCTTAGTATTATAGTATTCAAGTTTAACAAAGCATCAGAGAAGTAAGGAGGAAGTGCACATGGGAGATATAAAAGATTTAGAATATGTTGAAGATGAAAAGACTAACGGTGTTGCCGTTCGTACACGTCGAATTATTGCATATGTAGTCCTTATACTTATAACAATTATGTGTTTATTCTGGTTCTATGTTCTTTTCATAAATGCAACCAGATCTAACTCAGCACTTAAGAAGGGATTTACGATGCTCCCTGGCGGATATCTTGGTAAGAACCTTTATAGTCTCTTCCACAATAGTAATCTGCCTATTATCAGAGGACTTATAAACAGCTTGATAGTAGCTATTTGTACTGCATTCCTTAGTACATACTTTTCTACTATGACAGCATTTGCTATTCATGCATATGATTTCAAGTTAAAGAAATTTATGTTTACATTTATACTTGCTATCATGATGATACCTACACAGGTAACAGCACTTGGATTTATCAATCTTCTTAGAAAGATTAAACTGATGGATTCATTTATTCCACTTATTGTTCCGGCTATTGCGGCTCCTGCAGTATTCTTCTATATGAAGCAGTACATGGAAGCAAATATACCGCTGGACCTTATGGAATCGGCACGTATAGATGGAGCAGGAGAATTCCTGATTTATAACAGAATTGCCTTTCCACTTATGAAACCGGCTATCGCTGTTCAGGCTATATTCTCATTCGTAACAAGCTGGAATAACTACTTTACTCCTGCACTTGTACTTAAGTCAGATAATAAGAAGACACTGCCTATACTTATAGCTCTTCTTCGTTCAGCTGACTTCCTGAAGTTTGATATGGGACAGGTTTATATGTTTATTGCTCTTGCAATTCTGCCTGTTATAGTTGTTTATCTCTTCATGGCAAAGAATATCGTAGCTGGTATGACAGTAGGTGCTGTAAAGGGTTAAGTAATTGCAATAATCTATATATTAAAGTATAATAGAGACGTTGATAGTTCAACGTCTCTACTTTTTTTGGGGAGGTAGATTATGGCAGATGGGGTAAATAATACGTCTTTTTCAGAGCTGGCGCTGGCACTGGCTCAGGATTATGAAAGTATATATGTTATTGATTCGACGAATGATAGTTATTTCGAATATACAACGACTGGTGATAACCATGAATTATCTGTGAGAAGTATGGGGGATAATTTTTTTATTGATCTTATAGATAATTGTAAGAAGCTTGTCTGGCCGGATGATCAGCCTCGTTTTCTTAACTTTTTTCAGAAGAAAAGGGTATATGAGATTCTTGAAAGTGGTAGTTCTTTTGCACTCAATTACAGACTGAATATCGATGGGAAACCGCAATACTATTTTTTGAAGACTATTAAGCAGGATAATAATGATATTATCATAGGTGTTCAAAATGTTGACGTTCAGATGAAAAGAGGTCTAAAGGAGCGCGAGAATAAGAAAATATACTCTGAGATAGCAACCTCTCTTGCGGGTATGTTTGAGGTTATTTACTATATTGATCTTAGTACAGGCGGATATATAGAGTTTTATTCTTCGCAGACTTATTCTGAACTGGGAATCGATTCTGAAGGTGAGAATTTCTTTGATAAGGTTCGAAATGATATCCAGACGCATATCTATGAAGAAGATAGAGAAATGCTTGTCAAGGAACTGGACAGGGATAATCTTATTTCTAAACTCGAAGAGACTGATAAGTACTCTATAATATATAGACAGTTTCTGGATGGGAGAATGCAGTATCTGAATCTTATAGCCTTCAGGCAAAGTTCAGATGAAGAACATCTGGTTATCGGTGTTCGTAACATAGATATACAGAAGAGGCAGGAAGAAAGTGTTGAGACTTATGGACATATAGCTGGTGCGCTCGCAAGCCGATACGAGGTTATATACTATATCGATGTTGAGACAGATGAATATATTCAATATAGTGCCAGTGATCTGTATGCAAAGCTTGGGACAACCAGAAAAGGAAATCACTTTTTCAAGGATGCTTCAGAAGACATAGATAAGTTTATATATGAAAATGACAGAGGCAGACTTCAGAATATAATGAATAAAGAACGTCTTCTTGGCATTATGGATCAGGAAGGTTCTTTTACTATGACTTACAGACAACTGCTGGGAGGCGTACCTCAATATGTTGCGTTGCTTGTCGTAAGACCTAAAAATGATGCTAAGCATCTGGTCATTGGTGTAACCAATATAGATGCTCAGATAAAACGTGAGGAGTCCATAAAAGCAGAAAGCCAGACATTTAATGATATCGCTATGGCTCTGGCTCAAAGATATGAGGTTATATATCATATTAATATTTTGACAAATGAGTATACAGAATACAGTTCGAGTGAGCAGTTTTCGAAGCTTGGGGTAGGCGCAAAAGGAAAAGATTTCTTTGAAGAAACCAGGGAGAGTCTGAAGAAAGATGTATTTTCGGATGATTACCCTATGGTGGCGGTAGCCTTGAAGAAGGAATATCTTCTTAAGAGTCTTGAGGAGAATGGTACATTCTTTATTACTTATAGACTTATAATTGATGGAAGACCTCAGTATGTAACTCTTTTTGCTGTTTATCCAAAGGAAGATTCTGACCATATAATAGTTGCTGTTGCAAATGTTGATTACGCCAGACGTATGGAGCTCGACTTCGAGGATGCTTTGGGAAGTGCGATGGATATGGCTAACCATGATCCTCTGACCGGCTTAAAGAATAAAAGAGCATACGCACAGACAGAAATGAAACTTGATGGAATTATCAAGGAAAAGAAAGTTATTAATTTCTCTATAGTTGTGTGTGATATCAATGGTCTTAAGATTGAAAATGATACTAAAGGTCATCGGGCAGGTGATGCATTTATACAGGATGCCTGCAACATGATATCTGAAGTATTTACAAATAGCATGATATTCCGTATAGGAGGAGATGAAATTGCCGTAATCCTTGAAAATGAGGACTACAAGAACAGAGATGAACTGGTAAACAGACTGGCTGAAAAACAGCTGAGTAACAAAGAAAAGGGACTTGTTACTGTCGCTTTTGGTATATCGGATTTCAGACCTAAATTAGATAACAGAGTACAGGATGTATTTGAAAGAGCTGATCAGGCGATGTACATGGATAAGCAGAATTATCAGGATACAGACCGTGATAATCTTGAGAATTTCTTTGATATTCAGAAGTATAAACAGGAAAGAGCATTTAATTTCCTTTTTACCAAGCTTGTTTTTGCGATGAATGATCTGCAGACAAAGAATACAAAAATTATAGAAAGTTTGTTAATAAAACTCTCTTCTTTACTGAGACTGTCAAAGGCTGTGACTTATGTGTATCAAAACCCGCAGGAAGAAGAGGAAGGTAAAGGAGAAGTACTGTGCTGTTATGACCTGGGTATAGAAGGAGAAGAAGTATATTCTCTTAGGGTTGCCAGTCCATTCGGTGCCATTGCAACCATGTATGCATATATGTCGCCAAATGAAAAGGAGCTTTCAGATGTAGAGAAGCAGCAGCTTATTCTTGCGATGAAAACAACTCTTATGTTTATCAGCAGAAACAGGCTTTCTATAATGACAGAAAGGCTGACCTTCTTTGATAATGACGGCTATAAGAATTATAAAAGTTTCCAGAAATATATCATGGAAAATCTGGAAGAGATGAACCATAAAGTTGCATTCCGGTTTAATCTGAGGCATTTCTCGCTTGTAAATCAGGATCTGGGCAGAAAAATGGGCGATATAATAATGAGAAAGCATTTCTCCGGGTTGGAGGAGATTATCGGAGAAACAGGAATTCTGTGTCGTCTTGGAGGAGATAATTTTATAGGCTGTTGTGGTAAAGGAGTGCTTGGAAGAGTTCTTGCATATCTTACAGAAACCAAGATAGTTTATGATGAGATAGATGATAAGAGTGTTAATATATCTACTTCGGCGGGGGTATTTAGAATTTCCGATAAGGACATGATTCATAATCCGGGTGATGTTATGGAGAAGCTAACTGTGTCATTTCGTGCAGCTCAGATAGGCGGAAAGGACAGGATAGTATTCTTCCAGGATAATCTGGATATTGCCAGAGAAAATGCCAATATGGTGCAGCAGCTTTTTCCTGAGGCTCTTCGAAATGAAGAATTCAGAGTATTTTATCAGCCTAAGGTTGATATCAGAACTGGAGAAATCATTGGTGCAGAGGCTCTGTGTCGTTGGTTCCGGGAAGATGAAATGATAAGTCCGGGAGCATTTATTCCTGTGCTTGAAGAGACAAGTGATATATGCAAACTGGACTTCTATATGCTTGAACATGTGTGCAGGGATATTAGAAAATGGCTTGATCAGGGTAAGAAGGTTGTACGTATTTCCGTGAATCTTTCACGTAAAAATATGATAAATGCAAATCTTCTGGAAAATCTTCTGAATATAGTTGATCGACATAATGTTCCGCACAGCTGTCTGGAGATAGAACTGACAGAGACAACGACAGATGTAGAATTCAGTAGTCTGAAGCATTTGGTAAAGGGACTGCAGAACTCAGGTATATTTACTTCCGTGGATGATTTTGGAGTTGGATATTCATCTCTGAATCTCATTAAAGAATTACCATGGAGTGTTATTAAGATAGATCAGAGCTTCCTGAATCTTAAAGGGGATGCTTCGGATAATATAAGCAGAATCATGTTTAAACATGTGATTCAAATGACTGCTGAAATGGGTATGGAGTGTATAGTAGAAGGTGTGGAAACGGCCCAGCAGCTTGAGCTGCTTCGCGAGAATAATTGTGCCTATGCCCAGGGCTTTTTATTCGACAGACCTATTCCAAAAGAAGAGTTTGAGCAGCGCATGACTGCAGGCTATTACAAGATATAATAAGAAGAGGTTTATTATTTTCATGAGTAAGAATGACAATGAAACAATTACTATGGCTGAGAAAATCAGAATTCAGGCAAAGGAGGAGGCAGAGAAAGAGCAGCCGGTCAAGATGACAAAGGCTCAGAAGTTTTTGAATAAGTTTGATATCTTCGGTGATCTTTTTGTATTAAATATATTTTTCTTTTTGACGAGCATCCCGATTATAACTCTTGGTGCTTCGTTAACGGCTTTATATTCAGTTACAAATAAGATGGTAAAAAATGAAGAGGGACCTATAAGGCATGCTTATATGAAAGCCTTTAAGGAGAACTTTAAGCAGGGAACAGCTATGTGGCTGATAGATATTATCTATATAATTCTCCTTGTATTTCAGTATAGCTATTATCTAAGTAATGATAATCAGATTACAAAGTATCTGTTTATATTTATGGGATTTGAATTCATACTTATGGCATTTGCTCTCCCGCTTCAGTTTCCGCTTTTGGCAAGATATGAGAATACCGTTCCAAGAACGATGTTAAATGCACTTGTGCTTTCGCTGACTAATCTGAGTGTATGGTTCAGAATGTTCTTTATATGGATGTTCCCGGTGGCTCTCTACTATCTGAGACCGAACTTAATAGTTTATACCTGGTATCTGTGGGGGATGATTCTGGCAGCGCTTTTTGCTTATGTATGTTCCATGTTCCTGGTAAAATTCTATGACAGGATAGAACATCCTGAGACTGCCCAGGCGGCAAAGAAAGAAGCTAAGACAGGTAAGTAAACTCAAGTATATCTTGCATTAAATTCTTATTTATGATAGTATTCATATGTTTAAGTAGAATGAATGGTTGACTAATACAATACACGTAAAAGTGTAGCATGTCGCTAGGCGGCATGCTATGTTATTGTGTATATGCCAGTGTAGTCAAGCGAAAGTGAGGATTTATGAAACTACCTATTTCAGAATTTCTGGAAAGATATGATAGTGATAAAGACATAATCAGACTTCATATGCCGGGGCACAAGGGAAGCTTTGATGATTGTTCAGATGATATAACTGAAGTATATGGAGCGGACAGTCTGTATGAAGCAGATGGTATCATATATGAAAGTGAGAAGATGACTTCTCAGCTTTTTGGTACCAGAAGAACATTTTACAGTACTGAAGGTTCTTCTCAGGTAATTAAGTCTATGTGTTATCTGGCTATAAAGCATGCCAGTGAAGTGACAGGAGATTATTCAAGAGGTGACTATACGATTGCCGCTTCCAGAAATGCGCATAAGTCATTTATAAATGCATCAATGCTTCTTCAGTTTGATATAGCGTGGCTTCCATCAGAAGATGAGGATTACAGCATATGTAAATGCAGTGTGACTCCTGATGGATTAAGAAAATTCCTTACAGAATATAAAAAGAATAATAATGATAAGACACTTGCGGCTGTTTTTGTAACAAGCCCTGATTATCTGGGTAATATGCTGGATGTAAAGGGACTGGCTGAGGTTGCACATGAGTTTTCCACATTACTGATATGTGATAATGCTCATGGTTCATATCTTAAATTTGTAGGTGGTGATATGCATCCGATATCACTCGGAGCGGATATGACGACAGACTCAGCGCACAAGACTTTACCGGTTCTTACAGGTGGAGCTTATCTGCATATATCCAAGAATTCTCCTGAAGGACTGGAGAATCAGGCTAGACAGGCACTTCTTCTGTTTGGCTCAACAAGTCCTTCATATAAGATACTCAAGTCGATGGATAAGGCGCTTGAAAGGGTAAATCCTGATGATTATGTGGAATGTGCCAGACATCTGGAAAAGCTTAGAAAAGATCTAAACAGTATAGGTATTAAGACCTATGGTAAGGAACCGCTTAAGCTTACTCTGGATCTCAGGGATTCATTTATTGATGGTAATCATCTGAAGAGTGAACTGAGAGAACGTAAGATTATATGTGAATATGGTGAACCGGACTTTGTGGTAACTATGTGGTCGCCATTTAACAGGTATCCTGAGGACTGTGAGAGATTCCTGAAAGCTGTATCAGAAGTTAAGGAGTCTGTGATGGCTTCTTCAGAAAGTTCTGATAAAAGAGATAATGATGGTTTCAGAAAGAAGAGATTCAATCTTCCGGAGGTTGTATATCAGCCGTATGAAACTATATTTATGCAGAAGAAGATAGTTAAAGTAAATGATGCTCTTGTAGGTGAAATTGCGGCAGATAACTTAACAGGATGTCCGCCGGCTATTACACCTGTTATAGCAGGAGAGAGAATTGATAAAGATATTATAGAGATAATGAATTTCTACGGAGTGGAAGAAATTGGTATTATCAAGTGAAAGGAGCGTGTATAATGTCAAATATTTTTGAAGAGCATGAATCAGAGGTTCGCTCTTATTGCAGAAAGTATCCGGTTGTTTTTTCAAAGGCTAAAAATGCTGAGATGTTCGATGAAGATGGAGGAAGATATATAGACTTCCTTTCTGTAGCAGGTTCAATGAATTATGGACATAACAATCCGGTTATTAAAGGTGCAATCCAGGAATATCTTGCGGAGGATCATATAATAAACTCGCTGGATATGTATACAGAGGCAAAAAGAGATTTTATAGATACATTATATAATAGAATTCTTGCGCCGCGAGGACTTGATTACAAGATAATGTGCTGTGGTGCGACAGGAACTAATGCAGTTGAGGCAGCTCTTAAGCTTGCAAGAAAAAATACAAAAAGAAGAAATGTTATAGCATTTGGTGGTGCATTTCATGGAATGACACTGGGAAGCCTTGCTGTAACTACAGATAGAATAAGCAGAGAAGGTGCAGGAGTATCACTCGATGATGTAACATTTGCACCATATGATGGAACAGAAGGTGTAAATGCTCTCAGCTACCTTAAGTGGATTATTGATGATGACCATTCAGGCGTTGATAAGCCGGCAGCGATTATTCTTGAGACTATTCAGGCTGAAGG
>OCTX012270403.1_pt1 | contig 12796 bp, 8 predicted proteins | sample 1539691 | NCBI WGS metagenome assembly OCTX01 (sample SAMN02144231, study PRJEB22623) | gut metagenome | biome: sheep rumen | host: Ovis aries | place: New Zealand
TGGCGTAGGCCCGCAGATCCTCCGACGAATCCATCCGCTTTTCGGTGAAAGTGAACTTCATGGTGCCAACTCCTTTCAATGATTGCTGTTCAGAAAAGGGCGAGCCCCCTTCTGTTTTCAGTATAACACAAAGCGCGCTGGAAGAAAAGAACAATTTATGAAAGATGTGCAGGTGCTCAGAACACGATCTCACAGTCCGGCAGGGCAGCGCGGAGCTCCTCGATCTGCTCGGCGCTGAGGGGGTTTCCGCTCAGGTCCAGCTTTTTGAGCTGCTTGAGCCGCGCCAGGCTCTGGACAGAGCCGATCTGGTTGCTGCGCAGATCCAGCGTTTCAAGGCCGCTCAGCGCGCTCAGGGGGGACACGTCCTGGATCTGGTTGAAGCCCAGATCCAGAAAACGGATCGTTGCCCGGGAATGGGTGTTCTGAAAGGCGGAGATATTCTCGATCCGGTTGCGGCCCAGGCGCACCGTCTCCAGACAGTCGAATTTTTCCAGGCCGAAAACACTGCTCATCTCGGTGTTTTCAATGCTGAGCTCGGTGATGTCCGTGCGAAAATCCATCCCGCCCAGCTGCACCGTATAGACCAGGGTGCCGAGGCTGATGTCGCATTCCGGCAGGGCCGAGCGCAGCGCGCTCATGGCCTCTGCGGTCAGCCCCTCGTTCCGCTCCAGGGCGAGTCGGGAGAGCTTTCGCAGTCCGAACAGGTTCTCCAGGTCTTCGTCTGCCAGGCCGGTGTTCTCCAGGCGCAGGCTCTGCAGCTCACTGAGCTTTCTAAGCCCTGAGAAGTCCCCGATGGGATTGTCGGACAGGTCCAGGGTCTGCAGCACCGCAAGGCTCCCCACGGCGCTGGTCTCGGTCACCGCATTGCCGCTTACCTCCAGCGAGCGGAGGGACGGCAGGCCGATCAGCGGCCGCAGGTCCGTGATCTGATTGCCGCTGATGCGCAGCTTTTCCAGCTTTTGCAGGTTCATCAGCGGGCTCAGATCGCTGATGGCGTTTCCCGTCAGGTCAAGGCTCCGCAGTTCCGTGCAGAGGCTAAGGAATTGGATGTCCCGAATGCCCAGACCGCTGAGCTTGAGTTGGGAAGCCGCCGTGTCAAAGCGTGTGCCGCAAAGGCAGATGCTGGTCACACCCTGCGCCTCCCCGTCGGTCAGGATGGCGCAGCCGGGCAGCACCGAGCTGAGCTGATCCAGCTCCCCCTCCCGCAGGCTGACGCCCCGCAGACTGAGGCTGCTGAGCTTCTCCAGCTTAAACAGCGGGCTCAGATCTCCCAGGGGATTGCCGTCCAGATTCAAACTGTATAAATTGCTCAGCTTTCCCAGCTGGCTGATGTCCCGGATGCTGTTGCCGCTCAGGTCCAGGGTGCGCAGTCCGCCCAGCTCGCTGATGTTCCCCAGATCGTCGATCCGGTTGTCCGCCAGGGAAAGCTGGGTCAGGGCGTGCAGCTGCAGCACCTCCTGCATCACACCATTGCCCAGATCCCGTCCCCGCAGATCCAGCTCTGTGGCCGTGGCAGGGAAATTCTCCCCGGCGATCACCCGCAGGCCTTCTCCCTGCTGCTGCAGACGCCTCTGTTCCAGAGCAGCGATCCGCTCCGTAACCGTCGTATCGTTCCGGTCCATACGGCGCAGGGTCTCCAGCGCCAGCTCCCAGTTGCCCTGAGCCTCGTAGCAGTCCGCCATGAGCATCAGCACATCCTTACTGCTGCGGATGGATTCAGCCTTGCGCAGCATGCTGAGTGCGTGGTCATAATCACCCTTCTGGTAGCTGTCCGCCGCCTGCTGCCGGTATCGGTCGTAGCGCTGGCTCTCCCCGTTTCCGTGGAGAAGCTGGGCCAGGACCAGCACCAGCACCACAGCGACAGCCGCCGCGATCCGGGTCCGGCGCCGCTTTCCATCGCTCTGTCTCTTGCCTTGTGTCTTATCCCGTCCGGTCGTCTTCGCTTCGCTCATGGGTCCTCCGTGGCCGATTCATTCTCTTCCGGAGACAGTGCCTCCTCCAGCGGGTACGCCGCAGCGGCCTCCACCTGGGCGCTCAGTTCCTCCATGGGAACCTCCTCAGCAGGAAGCGCTGCGACAGACTCCGTCTCGGGAAGGACCGCTTCCTCAAGCTGCGGTTCCGGCTGCGGCTCGGGCTGCGGTTCCGGCTGCGGCTCGGGCTGAGGCTCCGGCTGCGGCTCCGGCTGCGGCTCCGGCTGCGGCTCCGGCTGAGGCTCGGGCTGCGGTTCGGGCTGAGGCTCCGGCTGCGGCTCCTTCTCCTGCCGCTTCTCCTCCAGCTTTCTCTGCTTTTCCAGCCTGCGCTGTTCCCGGCGGGAGAGCTTCTTCTCCTCCTGCGCGGCAGGAACGGGCTCCTCCGCGGGGGTGGAAAGCTCCTCCGTCTTGGGCTCCGGCGTGCTCTCCGCGCTCTTCTTCGCCTTCTTCGGCGCGCTCTTCATGGCAAGGCTCACGAACAGCATGGCCAGAATCGTACCCAGGACGCTCATTTCCTCCATGCCGTCCACGAAGCTCACCGGATGCTCCAGATCCATCAGCTTCGGCAGATCCTGCACCCCGATGTGGTAGGCAAACACGCCCAGCAGCACGAGGGCCAGCGCCCACTTCAGCCGCGGGTAGGAGAAAACCATGGCATAGAGCACCATGATCACCAGATATACGATGATCCAGCAGCCGCGCTGCCACTCATTTTCCATGTTCATCGCCCGGAAAATGAAGAACACCACGCCCATCGCCACCGGCAGCACGGTGGTCCAGAAGGCCCGCTTGCCAAACAGCAGCAGGCAGAGGATGAGCAGCAGTCCGCAGAAGATGGGCAGCGCGATCTGGGTGGTGAGATAGCGCGTATCCTCCCAGCGGCCAATGCTTCCGATCAGGCGCAGGACCATGGACAGGGCCACCAACACTATGGCCGCCTCCGTCCAGAAGCCGTCCCGCTCCACATACAGTTTTTTCTTCGTCTCTTCCATGAAGCTTCCCTCCTGTTTACGATTCGATCCGTTCCCTGTTCAGTTCTTGGGTGCGTTGGTCTGCAGTTGCTCCTGGGTGATCGCTTCCCCGGTGAGGACCTTCATCGCCAGATCCCTCGCATAGTCCAGGTTGTTGGCATAGGGCACCATCACGTAGGCGTAGGCGCCCAGGGACCAGGCGTACTCCGTGGAGCCCCAGCCGTCCACACTGTAGGTCAGTACCTTCCAGTCTCCCTTTTTCCTGTCCAGGGTCAGCTGGACCAGATCTCCGATCATGGAGCGGGAGGCATTGGTCTGCAGGCATCCTGACATTTCATCCAAAAGCTCGGCATAATTGGTGATGATCTTGGAGGACATGAGTCCGTTGATCACGCCCTTGATCACCGCCATCTGGTGGCGTCCGCGGGCACGGTCGCCCTCAAGAAAGGCATAACGGTTGCGCACGAAGGCCAGGGCCTCCTCTCCGTTGAGGTGGTTCATGCCCTGGTAGAATTGGTGGCCAAAGGAGCCGAAGGTGGCGTCCGATTCCACATCCACGCCGCCCAGGGTGTCGATGATGTCGATGAAGCCGGAGAAGTTCACCCGCAGGTAATAGTGCATGGGCAGGCCATAATAATCGCCCAGGGCCCGCATGGAGCCCTCGATGCCGTAGATGCCGGCATGGGTCAGCTTGTCCATGGCGCCGTTCACCGGGGGAAACAGGAATGGCACATAATAGTCGCGGGGTGTGGAAATCAACAGCACCGTCTTGGTGCCGGTGTTCACAAGGGCCAGGATATTCACGTCACTGCGGCTCCGGGTGGTGACGGGTCCATAGGTATCGATGCCGCTGACGTAGGCGCAGAAGCTGTCCTTCCAGAGTGCCGGGTCCCGCAGGCCCAGATCCCCCTGGGTCTCCCCCTGGGACGTCTCCGGGAAAGTCGGGATCTGGATCTCTGTCTTGAAGCTGCCGCTGTACAGGCTTCTCAGCCCTGCGCTGAAGTTCTCATAGCCCTCCAGGCCGTCGATCAGGCCCAGATAGGCAGAGGAGATGAGCATAGCGTCGATCTCGCCCTGATCCATGGCCCTGGCCAGCTCAGCCAGAGACGTAAAGCTCACGAGGCGCAAATTCCGACCGTGCTGCTTTTCCAGGTTCTCCCGCACATGGTCAATGGTCTCGGTGTCGACCCCATCCAGCACGCCGATACGGTACTCCCGCTCCACCGCGTATTCAATGGTCTGGGCCTTGTCCCCCTCTTTCACGTAGAAGCCCACCTCGGTATACTGGGTGCGGACCTCGGTGACATTTCGCATCTTGCTGTTGTACTGGTGGACGAAGTAGCAGCCCACGCCCTCAATGATGCTCAGGAACAGCAGCAGTACGATGGCCGCCACCCGGACGCCGGTCTTTTTGTTCCGTCCCTTCTTCTCCTTCTGCAGCAGGAACAGCAGTAGGGGGATCAGAAGCAGCAATCCGGCAGCCAGGAACACATACTGGCTGGGGATCAGGTGCATATCATACAGGGACCAGCCCAAAAAACCTGCCAAAAGCAGATTTGCCGCAAAAACAAGGTTGAAAATGATCGTAGATGCCATAATCTTCTCCATGCCGCGCACCGTCGGCGGCTTTCGTTTCATTCGAGATACAAGGTCTGTTCCCGGCCGTCCAGCCTGTAGCTGACCGCCGGACCATACTGGCTGTGGAAGCGGACCTCCTCCGCATCCCGCAGCCGCAGGAGTCTTTGATAGAAGTCCCGGGCCTCTCCGGACCAGCGGGACATATCGTCGGAGTGGAGCAGCACCCCGCCGAAGAGAGCGTTCACCTCTGCCAGGGTCCGCTTCTGCTCCGCACTGAGCTTCAGATTCTCCTCCCGGAGGAAGAACACATCCGGGTCGCTGAGAAAGGCCCTGCCGTTCAGCTGCCGCCGGTACACCGTGTTGCCGATGGCCTGGCGGGTGGAGGGCCGCTCCCGATTGGTCATGCGCATCAGCGGGGTATTGTCCCAGTCCAGGCTCACGTCACAGCCCACGCGGCAGTAGTCCGCCAGGCCGAAGGCAGGCATCAGCGGTACCCCGCAGCCCAGGATCTTCTTCTCCCCGCAGAGCCGCCGCAGCAGCTCCATGGCCCGGATCATCCGCCCGGCACGGGTCTCCGTCTCCCCGCCGAATGGGGCGGCGGCGTAGAGGAAATCCAGCTTCACCAGGTCGTAGTCCCATTCCTCCAGAACCCGGCGGAAAGCCTTCTCCAGATAGTCTATCACCTGGGGCTTATCGATATCCAGGGCGTAGAAGCCGCCCCAGCCGATACCCGCCAGCCAGGGCCGGCCGTTTTTCTGCAAAAACCAGTCCGGGTGCTCCCGAAAGAGCCGGGAGCTCCGCTGGGCCGCGAAGGGCGCCAGCCACAGTCCCGCCTGAAAGCCCTTTTCATGGATGGCATCAGCGGCAGCTCGCATCCCCTCCGGGAACTTTTGTCTGTCCGGCTCCAGCCAGTCCCCCACTTTGGGCTCCCAGCCGTCGTCGATTTGGAACAGATCCCCGGGGGAGAGCTGTTTCGCGCAGCCCAGCAGGTCATTCCGGATCGTTTCCGCGGAGATCTTCTGGTAGCGGTTATACCAGCTGCAGTAACCGGCGACGCGCTGCTCTGTCCGGGGCTTCACCCCCAGCGCCGCAAACCAGGCGTCAAAGACCCCATCCTCTCCGCCCTCTGCGTAAAACAGGTCCAGGGCGTGGAAGTTTCCGCCGCAGCGAAGGCCGGCGCAGTCCCGCTCCACAGTCAGGACCCCCGCCGAAACGTCATAGGCAAAGAGCGTGTAGCCCGGATGCTCGTCCAGAGAGGCAAAGAGCCGGAAGCGCTCCCCCTCCCGGAAATAGCACCAGCTCTCCCCGTGGGTCTTTCCCCGCTCCCGGGGATAGGGGACAAAATCATAATCGCCGTAGGAAGGGATCCCCAGCCCCCGAAGCACAGGCTCCGGCAGGGGGCCAAGGCCTTTCGTATAGCCCAGTCTTCCGTACTCCGGGCAGTAGGTCCAGGTCTGGTAGCCGTTCATGAAGATCTTTTCCGTCTCTCCCAGGCTGAGCTTTCCCCGGGCGCAGACGGATTCCAGCTTTCCTTCCGGCAGGGAGAGCACCAGGCGGTTCTCGCCTTTCTTTATCTCCCATTCTCCGCGAAGGGGCTCCCGCCCGATGAGGCGGATCTCATACGTGAGAAGCATACTCGCCTCCTCAGTCTTCCACCGTGAAGCGCAGCGTCACCGGCTCGCACTGCCCGCAGGCGATCTGCAGGATGCCCTCGCCAGTCTCACCACAGGTTTTCACATAGCAGCCGGTGCTGCCGCCCTCGGCGCAGACGAGCTCCGGCCCCGCCAGTTCGATGGCACCCTCGGCCTGGAGCCGCAGGGGCAGCTGGGCATAGGGGGCCAGGCACTTGTGCTCGTCCAGCACCCGGATGCGCACCGCCGCCATGTCATAGCGGTCGCCCTCCCGCAGGCGCAGGGAGCTGACCTTCACCTCCAGGTGCAGGTCCTGCCCCGGGCAGCGGGTGGCGCTGGCGATGACCCTGCCGTCCTTTTTGCCGTCAAAGCGCCAGACCGTGGCCTCACCGCCCCAGTTGCCGATGTATTTGCCGTAGAGATCGGACACATCCTTGACCTTCATGCCGTAGCGGGTCATCAGCGCAAGGCCGATGGCCTTGTCCTCTGCGTTCAGGTTGCTGGGACCGTGCTTGCCCAGGTTCAGCAGCAGTTTTTTCACCAGGGCGGCCTTGGTCTTGTCAAAGCCCTCTTTCGTCTCCAACAGGCAGCCCACGGTATCGTCGATCTGCACCGGGCCGTGGGGCAGTCCCTTCCAGCCTCTGGGCCGGAAGCTCTTCACAAAGCAGTCGTTTTTATAGAGCTCCACCTCGTCGGCGTTGGTGAACACATAGAGATCTCCCAGGTTGCCGCCGGGATAGTCGCCGATGTCCATGGGGGTGCCCACCTCCAGCACCGGCGTATCATCTCCCTGGCTGGCATAGAGGGCAGCCGCCAGCTTGGGGTTGCGAAAGGCGTCCATCACCCCGTGGTAGCAGATCTTGTCCCCGGAGCCGAAATCCTTGTGGGTGGCATAGTCGAACATGCACCAGCCGAAGCAGCCGGCATGCTCCCCGTCGGCACGGGCGTCGTTCTGGACCCGGGCGTGGCGCAGGGCATGCTCCTGCCGCTTGGCCCAGGGATCATAGCTCTTGGTGGGGAACATGTGCCCGTTGTGCTCGGACACCAGCAGGGCCTTCTCCGGGTGGGTGCTCACCTGCTTTTTCGGGAGCACGCCGGGGTTATTGCCCACGTGGGAAAAGTCGTTATAGGCGTAAACGTCCTCCAGCAGGCTGGATTTCTGCAAATAGCGTACCCCGGAGGTAGGGCGGCTGGGGTCCAGTCTGTGGCAGAGGTCATTGGTACGCAGATAAAAGGCGTCGTCATCCTGGCTCTCGTTGATGCGCACGCCCCAAAGGACGATGCTGGGGTGGTTGCGGTATTGCCGAACCATCTCCTCCACGTTCCGCACCGCCTGGTCCTTCCAGGCCTCATCCCCGATATGCTGCCAGCCCGGGATCTCGGTGAAGACCATCAGGCCCAGCCTGTCGCACTCGTCAATGAAGTACTGGCTCTGGGGATAGTGGGAGGTGCGCACGGCGGTGCAGCTCAGCTCCTCCTTCAAAATGCGGGCGTCCTCCCGCTGGAGGCTTTCGCTTGCCGCGTAGCCCAGATAGGGATAGCACTGGTGCCGGTTCAGGCCCCGGAGATAGCTGGCTTTCCCGTTGAGAAAGAAGCCCTCGGAGCGAAACTCCACCGTGCGTACGCCAAAGAGCGTCTCCTGTGTATCCAGGACCGCCCCCTTTTCATCCAGCAGCTCTGCCCGCGCCAGATAGCGCTTGGGGTTTTCCGGTCTCCAGGGTGTCAGCGCCGGCAGCTTCAAAGAGAAGCGCTCCCCGCCCGTCTCCTTTAGCAGGCAGCGATCCCCGTCCAGGATGGAGAGACGTACTGCCATTTCGGCCCTTGTCATTTCCACTCTGGCCTCCAGCCGGGCCAGCGTGGGGGTGTATACGAAGAGATCTTTGATATAGTCCCGTTCCCGCAGATCCAGCCAGGCCTCCCGGTAGAGCCCGCCATAGGTCAAATAATCGATCACAAAACCGAAGGGCGGCACTTCGCCGTTTTCGGTGCAGTCCAGCTCCACGGCGATGCGGTTGTCCTCCCCGAAACGGACCAGCTCCGTGATCTCCGCCCGGAAGGCGGTGTAGCCGCAGCGGTGCTCGCAGCAAAAAACGCCGTTGCAGTAGACCCGGGCGATGTGGGCCGCCCCGTCAAACTGCAGGAACACACGCTTGCCTGCGGCCTCCTCCGGCAGGCGCAGCGTTCTCCGGTAGCCGCAGATCCTTTCATAGTCCCGGGGGCCGGAGTAATGCAGGGGCAGCTCCTTCACGTTGTGTGGCAGGCGCACCGGCGTACCGCTCCCCTCCCCGTTCAGGAAGGCCTCCGACCACTGTTCGGTATATTCCCATCCGCTGCAAATACTGATCATGTGCTCTCCTCCGCGCCGCTTCCGCCGATAGTTTTACATGTTATTGTACCATTGATTCTGTCCGGAAACAAGTCCCGGCTTTCCCCGCGGACCTGTTTTCTCCATTTTTGCGCAAAAGCACCTCGTGTTAATACACGAGGTGCTTTTGCGATTCTCTGTTTTCTATTCGTTTGGCAGAAATACGCCGTCTGCTTTGGCATTGCGATACACCGTGCCGCTCTCGTCGCCCTGCAGCAGCCAGGCTACGGCGGCCTCGGAGGCTTTGGACATATCCGTCAGCTCCATCGGGCTCTCCGCGCTCCGCAGCCGGAGGTTTTCATAGCAGGCATCCGCCAGCTTTCCGTCCTCCCGCAGCACGCCTGAGGAAAGCAGCAGCTCCCGGTCCACACCGTCGGAAGGCAGCCAGGGATTGCGCAGATGGATTATTCCGCTGTCTTCCATGCTGTAATAGGGGCTCTCCACCCCCGTCACCAGCGGGAATGCGGTCATGAGACTGTAGGCAGAGCCCGGAGCCGCCTGAGCAGCTGCCGCAAGCACCGGCTCCTTTTCTCCGGCTCCGTAGAGGGCATATTCCCCCCTGGCAAGTCCCGAGAGGGACAGGATCAGTCCGCTGTCGGTGCTGAGATAGCCCTGGTTCAGGCCCTGCGCTTCCAGCTCGGCAGCCACCAGCTCCAACAGGTAGCTCTCCCGCAGCAGGTTCAGGTCCACATACACCGGCTCCAGCTCCATATCCCGGAGAAAAGCCCGGTAGTCCTCCGGGACCTCCAGGCGAAGGGTGCAGCCTGCCTCATCCACTGTGATGAGACGCAGTCTTTCCGTGTCTCCGGTCCGCTGCCGCAGCAGCTCCAGCCTGGCAGCCTCCTCTTCATTGCCCAGAGGATCAAACTCCTCCGGCTCCGTCAGGTTCAGGATGCTGTTCCATTCCGCATAGACCGGCCCGGCAAAAAGGCTGTAGCCCTGCCCCTCCCGGGTCTTTGTCCAAGCATCCTGCAGCACGGCAAAAAGCTCGGGGCTCACAGTCACGTCCTCATTGGGGCGGGTATTCAGCGTGGCCAGATTCACGGTCCCGGCATATTCCCGCCCGGCATCCAGCAGCTTGAAGCCTTGCTTCAGCGCCTCGGTATAGACCTTGTCCGCCTGGCCCAGGGCCAGCTTGATCTGGCTGCTGTTGCCCCGGAAGCGGAGCTTTGCATGTATGCCGCTCTGATAGAGGGGCAGCTCCTGATCTGCCGCGGCGGTGAGCTCATACATGCCCTCCTGCTTGTAGCCGATGCGGTTGACGCCAAAGGCGAAGGCGCATACCGCCGTGATAAAGGCCAGCACAAAGCCGATGATCCGCAGCGGGATATGCTTCTCGCTGGGCCGGATTTCATTGTCACGCTCGTTGTTTCTCATGTTCCTCAATAGCAGAACCGGATCGCCCGGGAAGGCGATCCGGTAAAGGTTTCTCTGTACTCAGCTCTGGCCGCCGAAGCGGATGGCCCGATACTGTTCGATCTCCTTGCTGTTGCCGAAGACCATGTGACCGTTGCCCAGGTCCACCAGCTGGGGACCTTCCTCGGAATAATCATGCATGCTGGGAGAATAGACGAAGAGCTTCTTCTCCTTTTCAATGATGGGGTCGGGCACCGGGATGGCGGAGATCAGGGACTTGGTGTAGGGGTGCAGCGGATAGGCGAAGAGCTCTTCGGTCTCCGCGATCTCCATGATGCGGCCCTTGTAGATGACCACGATCCGGTCGCTGATGAAGCGGACGATGGAGAGGTCGTGGGCGATGAACAGATAGGTCAGCCCCCGCTCCTTCTGGAACTTCTTCAGCAGGTTCAGCACCTGGGCGCGGATGGACACGTCCAGGGCGGAGATGGGCTCGTCCGCCACGATGAATTCCGGCTCCATGACGATGGAGCGGGCAAGGCCCACGCGCTGGCGCTGGCCGCCGGAGAACTCATGGGGATACCGGGTCAGGTGCTCGGGCAGCAGGCCCACGTCCTTGGTGATCTTCTCGATCTTGGCGATGCGGTCCTTCTCGTCCTTATACAGGTGGAAGTTGTACAGGCCCTCGGAGATGATATACTCGATGGTGGCGCGCTCGTTCAGGGAGGCGGCGGGGTCCTGGAAGATCATCTGGATCTTGCGGATCACGTCCCGGTCCTCCTTGCGGGAGAGCTTGCCGGAGATCTTTTTGCCGTCGTAGTAGATGGCGCCGGCGGAGCAGGGATTGATGCGCACGATGGCGCGGCCGATGGTGGTCTTGCCGGAGCCGGACTCGCCCACCAGAGAGAGGGTCTCGCCCTTGTAGATATCAAAGCTTACATTGTCAACCGCCTTGAAGGCCTTTTTGCCCCGACCGAAGACCACGTCCAGGTTCTGGATGGACAACAATACTTTCTTCTCATTCGATTCCAATTGCTGCCACCTCCTTAGGCTTCAAAGTCCACATAGGTCTTGGAGATCTTCTCGTGCAGGTTCTGGATGTTGGCGGGAGCCTCTGTCTTGGGCGCCCGGGGATCCAGCAGCCAGGTCTTGGCAAAGTGGGTGGGGCTCACCTGGAACATAGGCGGCTCCTCCACCAGGTCGATGGCCATAGCATACTGGCTTCTGGGAGCAAAGGCATCGCCCACGATCTTGTTATACAGGGAGGGCGGCGTGCCGGGGATGGAGAACAGGTCCGTGCCCTTTTCGCACAGCTGGGGCAGAGAGCTCAGCAGGGCCCAGGTATAGGGATGCTTGGGCTCGTAGAAGATCTCCTCCACGGTGCCGATCTCCACGATCTGTCCGCCGTAGAGCACGGCCACGCGCTCGGCCACGTTTGCCACAACGCCCAGGTCATGGGTGATGTACACGGTGGTGAAGCCCAGCTCCTTCTGCAGATCCTTGATGAGGCGGATGATCTGGGCCTGAATGGTCACGTCCAGCGCCGTGGTAGGCTCGTCGCAGATTAGGATCTTGGGCTGGCAGCTCAGGGCGATGGCAATGACGATACGCTGGCGCATACCGCCGGAGTACTCAAAGGGATAGTCGTCGAAGCGCTTCTCGGGGTCGGGGATGCCGACCTTGGCCATGATGTCGATGGTCCGTTCCCGGGCCTCGGCGTCGGAGCACTTCTGGTGCTTTTTGATGACTGTCATGATCTGCTTGCCGATGGTGATGACCGGGTTCAGCGAGGTCATGGGGTCCTGGAACACGGTGGCGATGCGGCAGCCGCGGATCTGCTGCCAGTCGTTGGTGTACCTGATCTTGGCGCAGTCGATGATGGCGTAGCCGCGGATGGTCTGGTTTTCCTCATCGAAGGAGCGATACTCCACGCGGAAGCTCACCGTCTCGAAAATGGCGTTGCGGACCTCGGGATCGTTCAGATCCTCGCCCTGCATCATGGCCTGCTTGAAGGCCTTGCGCAGCTGGATGAGGAAACGGATCTGATCCTTCAGCGGATAGCGGCCGATGGAGAGCAGGATCTCATAGCCCAGGATCTTGTTGCGCTCCAGAACGCTGTCGCTGAGTCCGAAGGGATTGCCCTCCTTGTCAGGGGTCGCGATTTTCTTCTGGCGCTGCTCTTCCAGGTCCTTCAGCTTCTTCTGGTCCGCGGCGGCACGCTCGGGATGGCTCTTGTAGTCGCTCTCGCGCTTCTTGGCAAGCTCGACCTTTTCCTTCTCCAGGGCGGCCTTCTTGGCGTTCAGATCCTTGATCTTCTTCTCCGTCTGGGCATATTCGGCAGCGTCGGACCGCTTATCCAGGGTCCAGAGATAGTTGGTGCTGTCCACCACGTCATCGCTGACGGACTTGATCCTGGTGGCATAATCCGCCTCTTCGTCCATGGAGAGGGCCTTGGCGTGGGTGATCTCGTTCTTCAGCGCGGTGATCTTGCGGTATTCCTCTGCGCCCCGCTCCAGGGGAGAGAGCTTGTTGAGCATATTCACCGCGTAGTCAAGCTTGCGTTTGTTGGCGGGGGTCAGCTTTACGTCGGTGTGGGAGATCTCGTCGTCGGCAAAGATGATGCTGCCCTGGGGAATGAAGCCGTTGGAATCCAGCATGCCGGCGAAGGTCTTGGTAAGCACCGATTTGCCGGAGCCGGATTCGCCCACGATGGCGAGAGCCTCATGCTCGTAGATGTCCAGAGAGACATTGCGGATGGCGGTGAGGATCCTGCCGCGAACGTTGAATTTGACCTCAACGTTCTTCAGGGAGAGGAGCACTTTTCTTTCGTTATTATCCATCGTCTCTCCTCCTTACATATGGGTTCTGGGATCCGACGCGTCCGCCAGATTCTGGCCCAGCAGGTACAGCAGGATGGTGATGGCG
>OCTX012211108.1_pt1 | contig 12791 bp, 6 predicted proteins | sample 1539691 | NCBI WGS metagenome assembly OCTX01 (sample SAMN02144231, study PRJEB22623) | gut metagenome | biome: sheep rumen | host: Ovis aries | place: New Zealand
CGAGGCCGCCAACCATATCGCCTCTAACGGCAAGTCTTATACCACCCTCCGCGCTTGGAAGTTCAACTCCCTCTTGCACGAATACAAACAGTCTCACCCGTTTGAGTAAATCGCCCATTTAGACTCTCTAAACGTTAAACTCGTTGGAAAAATGTAACGATTTGTGCAAAAAGTCGTTGGAAAAACGTGATTGAAAGGAGTGCTTCGGCACTCTTTTTTGTGCAATATTTGTCAAAAATGACAATTATTTTGCATATGTCAAAAAAAAATAGTAACTTTGCAGCGCAAAGTTTGTGACGATCATAAACACACAAATGTGGTATGGCAGATATAGAGAAACATAATCCGACTGATTTCAAAATTGTGTCACCACTGGTGTCAAAATTGTCATGGACTCATTTTCTAATAGCTATGCCATTGAGGTAGCAAAAGAGAATCATCCCACCGAGCGATGAGCGGGAGACAAGCGAGAGAAGACGACATAAAAAACCAATATTTCTAAAATCACGGGATATATACATAGTATATATAAAGTAGGGTAGGATACGTGATTACACTGATGTGCATAGGGAAATACTCTGTAACGCCTATGTGGAGATAAAACAAAGCGGAATATAAAAGAAGAAATCATAAAAACACTAATATATCATGGCTCAAGAATTGTTTGAGAGAGTGGACCGAAAGGTGGGAAACCTGTTGAATGAGGTTATAGAAGGCAAAATTGGTTTGCCGGATTTGCAGCGTCCGTTTGTGTGGGCGGATTCCAAAGTACGTGACCTTTTCGATAGTATGATGAAAGGTTTTCCCGTTGGTTATGTAATGTTATGGGCGTCGCCAGATGATTATGCAAACATAAAGACGATAGGCGACAATAACAAACAATTCAAGCGTCCGGACGATCTTGTTATTGACGGGCAGCAGCGTTTAACTTCTCTGCTTGCTGCAATGACAACCACTAAAGTATGTGACAAGAACTTCGAAAAACGCCGTATTCGAATCTCTTTTAATCCATTAACGCGCGAGTTCCTTGTATGGACGAAAGCAACGGAAAGAGATTATCAACTGATTGCGGATATATCGGAAGTATATGCGGCTCATGATAATCTTCAGATAAGTGCTTTCCGTCGCAACCTCATCAAACGGATGAATGAAGGTCGGCAGAAAAAAGAAGAACCGTTACTGACAGATGAAGAACAAGATAAGATAGAGGACAATATCAATCTGTTAATCAATCTCCGCAACTATACTATTCCTACATTGCGCATCTTATCAAAGGCAGACGAAGAGGATGTGGCCGAGATATTCCGCCGTGTCAATTCCGGAGGCCAGAACCTCAATGAGAATAATTTTATTGAAACGTTGCTTGCTGTATACGACAATGATATTCATGACAAGATAATGAATTTCTGCGCAGAGTGTAGGATCCCTGCCAAGGGCACATCGTATAATAATGTCATCAATGCAGATCCATCGCACATCATACGCGTAGCGGTGGCGTATGGTTTTCATCGTGCACGAATGAAATACGGCTACAAGTTGTTGCGAGGCGTTGATTTGGAGAGCGGAACACTCACGGAAGAGACACGTCTGCAGAACTTAGAGACATTCCGAAAGGCGCTCGATAGAGTTGTTAATTTAAACGATTGGCATAGTTTCCTTAATCTGTATGCGCAAGCAGGATATCTGAATAAAGATCTTATTCGTTCGGAATATGCAGTGGTGTATAGTTATGTATTATATCTGATTGGCAAATACGAATACAACGTAAGCCAAATAGCATTGCAGAAGGCTATAATCCGATGGATATTCATGGCAACTATTACTTCGTACTATTCCGGCTCTCCTGAGTCCAAAGTGGAGCGTCAGATGGCAGACTTGCGTCAAGTAAAGAATGCAGAGCAATTCGTTCAGTATATAGATGATTCGGTAAAGCGTATGATGAACGAAAGTTATTTCTCTATCCAGTTGATTGAAGACTTGACATCATCCGTCGCGAGTTCGCCGGTGTGGTATGGCTATATTGCATCGTTGAATATTCTTGGAAAGCCGATGTTGTTCTCTACATCCATATTATCAACATACTTGGTTATGGGGGCAGACGGTCAGAAGAAGTCTATTGACAAGCATCATATCTTCCCCAAAAAATATTTAGAGTCGATTGGAATTGAGGATGACCGAGACAGAAATCAGATGGCAAACTTTACGTATTTGGACTATCAAACGAATATAGATATTTCCGACGATGCTCCAGCGGACTATATTGGCCGCTATAAAGAGCAATTGGGCTTGGCGGCATATGAAGAACATTGTCGCAATAATGCTTTGCCTATCGGATTTGAGAATATGGATTATTTCAAATTTTTGTCAGAACGGCGTAAATTGATGGCTGGCATCATTAAAGATGCGTACGACAAGTTGTGGGATAATACAAAAAAGGAGCAGGCACAAAAATAAACAAATAGAAATCAACAAAACAAATATATGGAGCAGAAAACACCTGTAAAGGACATAATGCAATATGAGAGCGACATCTGGGCGATTGCGGATGATCTTATCGCTGTCAGTATCAAGCAGAGTGACTTTCCGACATACATGATGCCTTTCTTTGCATTGATGATGCTGGAAGGGCGGATGCGTAATGCGATGCAGAAAGTGACGGAGAAGTACCACTTGACGCCGGAACAGAACCCTGACGATTTCCGCGAGGCGTTTGAAGAGGAAGGTTGCGGTTTTAACGAGTATATTGTCATGCAGGGCAAGACGCTCCTTAAAATCTGTTCCAACGACACTACGTTTGAACAGGATTTTGGCTATTACCTGAATGGTTTTGACAAGGATTTGAAACGATTGCTCGGTATCGGACGCGCTGGGGAAGAGAAGTTCCTCAATATGGACGGTATCATTGCCAACTTGCGCGGAAAGAAGATTCTGCTTTCTGTAGTGAAGAAATGGGCGGCTATTGATTTGGCTCCATATTCCAATTCAGACATTACCACATTAGAGGAACATATCAAACGCCGTTGGGCAGATATATCGGCTTCTACTGCCGGAGAGCAGTACACGCCGGATGACATCATTTCGCTGATTGCGGAAATAGTGTCCGCCAAAATAAACAAGCCGAAATCGGATTTCATTCACATATACGACCCGACTTGCGGCGGTGCAAACTTATTGTTCGGTGTGGCAGACCGTCTAAACCGTCAGGGTGGCTATCAAAATATTGCCACTTACGGCTCGGAGTATAACGATGCGCTTTATGCGTTGGCTGCTATTGAAAGCCGTTTCCGCGACAAGAGTTTTATCTCCTATGGAAACACGCTGACTAAGATTCCATATCACAATGTGCCTTTTGATGTCATTGTGGCAAATCCGCCCTACGGAACCAAATGGAGTGGATACGAAAGCGACATCAAGAACGACGAGACAGGACAGTTTGCCGGTGGACTTCCTGCGGTATCTGACGGACAGTTGCTCTTTATGCAGCATATTCTATGGCAATTGGGCGACAAAGGTATTGCTGTTGAGGTACATAACGGAAGTACGCTCTTCAGTGGTGATGCCGGTGGTGGCGAAAGCAACATTCGCAAATATATTTTTGACCACGACTGGGTGGAAGCCATTATCCAGATGCCACAAAGCGAGTTCTTTAACACGGGCATATATACATATCTGTGGATTATGAACAAAAATAAACCTGAAGACCGTCGCAACAAAGTGGCGCTCATTGACGGAAGCAAAGGTTGGAAGTTGCTGAAAAAGAGCAAAGGAGATAAACGTCGTGAGATGCTGCCGGAACACAGGCAAGCGATTGTTGATGCGCTGATGAACTTTGTGCCATCAGATATCTGTAAAATATATGACCGTGAGTATTTCTATTATAACAAGCAATTTCTAACTCTGACAGATATTGACGAAAATGGGCGTAGTGTATTGGATACGTTGTGCCCGGACGGCAAACCGTTAAAGGTGGAAGAAGGAGAATACCGTTTCGACGAAGACCGTAATACTTTAATTCGAGTGGCAGATGACCAAGTTGTCGGCTGTGGAAAATTTTCCTATAAAACCAAGAAAGACCGTAAGACGGGCACAAGTGTTACAATAACCTATATTGAACCGTCCTATATCAACGATTATGAGATTATTCCGCATCATTTCGACGAAGCAGCAAACGCGGCAGAAATACAGAGGTTTATGGATAAATATATCTTCAAACCGTACGTATTGGGTAAGAATATAGTTGGTGTGGAACTGAATTTCAATAAGGAGTTCTATGTGCCCGAAAAACAAGAGTTTGTTGAGGATATCATGGCAGAGATTCACAATTTGGATGATGAATTAGCAGAAATCGTTTTATGAAGAGGTTAAGATTAAAAGATTTAGGCACATTCAAAACGGGGTTGACATATTCACCAGATAATATATGTGAACCGAATGAAGGTGTTCTGGTTCTTCGTTCTGCAAATATACAGGATGACATATTAGATTTGGGAGATTGTGTCTATGTAAATAATGATATACCCTCTTGGATGCGTGTTAAAAAAGGTGATATCTTAATTTGTTCTAGAAATGGTAGTGCAAATCTTGTAGGTAAAACAGCAATAATTAATAGCGATATTAATGCGACTTGGGGCGCTTTTATGATGCTCCTGAGAACAAGATATAACAGCAATTATATCAACTATCTTTTAAACATAATAATCAGACGTGAAAAAGCTCGTTTTTCTACATCCACAATAAATCAACTTACAAATTCTATGTTAGGGGGAATTGTTGTTGATATATTTGAAGATGCTAAAGAGCAGCAGCGCATTGTTGAGTATCTTGATGCAAAGACAACTGAGATAGACAAGAAAATTGAACTATTAGGAAAGAAACGTGACGCATATAATCGTTTGAAAACAGCAACGATAAATCGTGCAGTTACTCGAGGATTGGATGAGCATGTGCCACTAAAAGACTCAGGCATGGATTGGATTGACCAAATCCCAGAACACTGGGAAGCTGCAAGAATTAAAGATGTTGTTTCGGAGATATTTATGGGAACGTCTCCTGTTTATGAGTACGAAGAAGATAATAATAACTTTGTTTTTGGTCAACGAAACAACCAATTAGATGGTATTAATTTTGATGATATTAAGTTCGCTAAAGATTCTTTCTTTAACGAGAGACAAGAATACGAATTCCTGAAATATGGAGATGTTTTGATTAATACACTTGGTGGCGGATCTGTTGGACGGACAGGATATTATGATAAAAATGATGATGTTAGAGTAATAACCGATGGTCACATTATGGTTTTGAGAAGTAAAACATATGACACGAGGTATATGTATTATTATTTGCTATCTCGAAAAGAAAGGTTAGAAAATATGGCAATCGGCTCAACCAATCAATCATTTTTTAATGTTTCAGATGTGCGCGTTATTCCAATTCCAAAACCATCATCGTTAGAACAAAAGCAGATAGCCGCCTATTTGGATGATCGTTGCGCAAAGATAGATGAGGCAGTTACGATTATTGACAAGCAGATAGATGCTTTGAAACGATTGAAACGCTCCCTTATCAACGAAGTTGTTACCGGCAAACGGATGGTATAAATATGGAATAAGCAGTGAAAGAATAAGCTATTTTTATAGGAAAAGTAGTATTATAAATAGAAAAAAATATAGGAAAAGTGGTTTTTTATTTGCATAATTGAAAAAAAAACCTTATCTTTGCACCGAAAATAAACAATGTTGCTATGTTAGAAAGAAAATTTGCCACTTACCTGAAAGAGTTCCTTTCTTCAACTCCTCAAAAGATTCTCTTGGTTAACGGGGCGCGTCAGATTGGGAAATCATTTATTATCCGCCATGTCGGCTCACAGATGTTTTCAAACTTTATAGAGATTGACTTGAGAGCCGACAGCGAAGGCGAACGGATATTTGAGCATGTAAGGACTACCAGTGACTTTTATATCCAACTCGGCATTTTGGCCGGAGACAAACTATCAGACGTAAGCAATACGCTTGTCTTTCTGGATGAGATTCAGGTATATCCTCATTTGCTGACGATGCTTAAATTTCTCAATCAAGAGCACCGCTACCGCTATATTGCCAGTGGCTCGCAATTGGGCATTGCATTGTCCCAGTCCACTTCCGTTCCATTGGGAAGTGTGGAGATTCAGCAGATGCATCCTTTGGATTTTGAAGAGTTCTTGTGGGCGATGAATGTCGGCAAATTAGCTATAGAAGCGATGAGGCAATCCTTCAAAGCAAGGCAACCGCTCAATGAATCAACTCACAATTACATACTGAAACTCTTCCGCCAATATTTGCTTTGCGGTGGCCTGCCTGAAGCGGTTAATACATTTATTGAAACGCAGAATTTTTACAAGATACGCGAGTTGCAAAACGGCATTCACACTTTGTATGGCATAGATGCTTCCCAATATGACAAAGAACACAGTCTGAAAATACGCCGTATCTATGATTTGATACCCTCCACTTTGGAGAACAAGAAAAAACGGATTGTATTCAGGGATATAGAAGACAAGAAAGGCAGACAATACCGAGACTACGAGGATGAGTTTGAATATCTTATCCAATCGGGTATCACGCTGGATGTGTGCGCAATAAGCAATCCGCGTTTCCCGTTGCTGGAGTCGGCTTCGAAGAACCTGATTAAGTTATATCTCAACGATGTCGGGTTACTGACCCAAGTGTTATATAATAAGAATGAGAACGCCGTGCTTAATGATATACGGAGTATCAATCTCGGTACTGTTTACGAGTCAGTTGTAGCACAGGAACTAAAGGCACACGGCTATAAATTGCATTATTATGACAACAAGCGCAACGGTGAAGTGGATTTCCTGATTGACAATTTCGACACATTGTCGGTATTGCCGATTGAAGTCAAATCCGGCAAAGACTACTATGTTCATAGCGCACTGAATCGCCTTATCTCGAATGAGGAATATAATATCAAAGAGGCTTATGTGCTATCAAACGCCCCTGATGTCAAGCAAAAAGATAATATCACATACTTACCTATATATTACATAATGTTTATATAATTCCATTATGCCGGTAGTAGAAACACGAATACAGCATGAGTATGTCATGAAATTCCTCTGTCGCAGAGAAGAGGAAGGTGGATTGGGTTACAGGGAAACAGATCCGAACATCGTCAGCCCGGATTTGTTTATTCCTTCACAACTGGCAGAGTTTGTGCGGGAAGCGAACCCTATTGTATGGCGTTCGCTGATGAGCCGTTTCCATCAAGACGAGATAGCTTTGCAACAGGCATTGAAAGAAGAGGTGAAAAGCCGATTATTAGACTCAAGCAATGCAGCCACATTCATCAACAAGAACCGCACGATTACATTTGAGGGCGAGACCGTGCCGTTGTTCTATGTGTCCGGAACGGAGTTAAACGGAGATGCGGATTTTCAAAAGAACATCTTTGCTGCGGTAGAAGAAATGCCGCATAATGTAGTGACGGACGGAATAACATTGATGCGTATTCGTCCGGATGTGTCGTTCTTTGTGAACGGTATCTATATCGGCTATATGGAACTGAAAAGCGTGACCAACGGTCAATGGGCTGCAACGCGCGGACGAGGAAAGGTGATATCCGATTATCTGGAAGCCGTAAAAGGAATGGCAGACCGTGAGCGCATGCATCCCGATGCAGTAGCCGCAGAACATAAGAATACACTACAGATCTTTGAGAAAGCCATCCATCTGGTGGCAACCGATGTCAATGAAACCTACGTGCTGCGCGGAATAGCCGGTTATTTTGAAGATGTGCGAAAACAGTTCTATGACCAGACAGCAACCGTTTCGCAACTTCGTGAAGATATAGAAAAGAACTTCAAATTATATCCGTTGAGCAGTCCGTTACTTACAGAGGAAGAGCGATTTGAAGAAGTCATGCGCAACCTATACAGCAAAAAGATGATAGAGAAAGAAATCCTTTACTATAACTTTTTGCAGTACAATTATAAAATGGAACACGGCAAGCGTGTGCGTACCAGTAACCGCGGCACACTTGTTTCACCACGTCCGAAACAGAAATTCGGTTGCGACAAGGTTATTGCGCGTGTCCGGGAGATGCTGGAGAAAGAACAGGATGCAGATTTCTATGCACGCCGTTTGCGTCAGGAACTGGAAGCGTTGGATGTAAGCGGAGACATCATAGATGAGATTATCCGCAAGCGCGATTCCTATTACAACAATAAATATGTCTATTCGCTGCTGATGCAATATGCAGCCGGTTTCGGCAAGAGTAATATCATCGGCTGGACCGCATTGCAGTTGAAGGATATGCGGTTCGGAAATGTATGGGCGTATGACAAGATACTGATTGTGGTGGATCGTCTGCAACTTCGTGACCAGTTGGATACGATGATGTATAACATGAATATTGACAAGTCGATGTTCGTGGAAGCGCGAGACCAAAAGACGTTTATTGACGCGCTGACAGACACACGGCGAATTATTGTAGTCAATATTCAAAAGTTCCTCGATCTTCAGAAAGCGATAGACAAAGCCGGTAAGCGCCTACGGAAAATGCGTGTGGCGTTCCTCATTGACGAGATACACCGCTCGAACACAGGAGACAATAACCGCGAAATGGTCAATCTATTCGACCAGTTGCAAGAAACGATAGTGGCTTCGTCTGCGCACGAGGCATCACAACACAAGAAGAAAAATCTTATTATCGGTTTTACTGCGACACCTTCGCAGAAGATTTTGGCACGTTACGGCGAGTTCAAAAGCGATCGTACGCACATACCTTTGTGGATTCCGTTTGACAGCTATACGATGAAAGAGGCGATTGCGGACGGATATATATTAGACCCGACACTGCATATTATTCCGGTGGTGACGACAATGCATTTTGAATTGCCGGAAGGTGTGGACCCGACGGAAGAAGGGCAACGGGTATTGCTGGAGAAGACGCGCATTTATTCTAATCCCGAGCGAATGGAGAAACTGGCGCAATTTATTGTGAATCGTCTTGTGAGTCTCGTATATGGTAAGATACACGGAACCGGAAAAGCGATGCTGGCTGTTTCGTCCATACCGAACGCTATCCGTTATTGCACGCTTATTCGCAGACTGATGGCGCAGAAATGTGAAGGCCCGAAATATCGTCGCTACAAAGATGCGCCCGTTGCTATCGTGTATAGCGATAATCAGGAATATGAGTCATCCGCTTCGATGAACAACAATATGCCGGAAGAGCAGGTTATCCAGAACTTCAAACAGGCAAAGAACGGCTTAATGATTGTAGTGGACAAGTTGCAAACGGGTTTTGACGAACCGAAACTGCATACATTGTTCTTGGATAAGGAAATAAGCGATATTAACGCCATTCAGACCATTTCGCGTGTAAACAGAACTTGCAAATACAAGGAAGAATGCCATATTGTTGATTTGTCGTGGCAGAATGTGAATGTGGAAAATATACGCGAGGCGTTCAAGATATATTGCGGTACTACCGTTTCAGGCTTTAATCCAGAAGCAGAAGCCCGATTGGTGGAAAGTCAATATAACGACCTGACAACAACAGAACCGTATCAGCGTTGGTTTGATGCGTACCGCTTGCATCGAAACGATGTGGCTTTCATTCTGCAACTTGAAGACGGACTGCGGCAGTGGATTCGTATTCAGTTTGAGAGAGCAGCACAAGAGGAAGAGCGACATGCACAGGAGAAAAATGTGGAGATCCCCAATGAGGCGAAGCGTATCCGTCGCTTGGTCGGCAAATATGCTGCGGCTTTGATGATGTTGGAAGATGTCTATGAGATTGACGCCAAATATAAGGATGAGATGTTCCTCAAATTCTGGGAAGTGTATTGCCGCATTTACCGTGCGTTGATGAATGCTACCGGTGAAATGGGTGTGATACGACCGGATATCGAAACGGATGATGAGGTGCCGGGTATTACCATTTCGGAAGGACAAGACGAGAACGAAGAAAATGATGAGGACGAGGAAAACGGAGACGGTGGAGGAAGTTCTTCCGGCACGCGGACTTCCACGCCCGAGCAGAATATCTTGGATGTCATTCGTCGTTGGAACCAACAAGAGGAACTGTCGGCAGAAGAAGCGCAGAAATGGCTGGAAGAGATTAACCGGATGTTTGAATCGTTCCAAGCGGATGAGCGGTTTATGGCAGTATTGCGTGACAACACGTTTACCAGCGAACTCAAACAGGAAGAGTATCGCAAGGTGCTGAATCGCTATCGCCGTGGCCTGACGCAGCGCGAAGATGTCGGCAAAGTCTTCTTATTCAAAAAAATGCTTTCCGAAAACTCCGATCAGTTGTTGGATATCTTTATGGAATCTTGGATGTAATACAATTTAATGCGTTAACAATAAAAAAATAATCACTATGGCTAACAGTATTCAAACAATTATGCGAACATCTGCAATGATTTATGCAGAGCAACAGCAGTCTACAAGAAGCAAAAAGACAGTAGAAAGGGTTTTTTTAGAATCAGTTTTAGTGGGAGTTGATAATAGACCGTTAAATGTAGAGCAAATTCTTAATGCTTTACAAGAGGATTTTAGTTTAACATATCAAGACTATGAAATAACGCCTATATTGGGAAATGAAGAATATTTTACATGTATAAAGTCTGTAAAAGACAAACTAAATACGTATTATTTGCCTCATCAAAGGTATGAACGCATTAAACAAAAAGGTGAGCAAAGTATTGAGCAAGTAATTGAGTACTATGTGTCACATGTTCAGAAAGATACAAATTCAGATGTTCTGAAACAATTGTTGTTCAAGTATTTATATAGTTTGTTGAATACAAATATAGATGCTTTCCGACAACTGTTAGAGAGAAATGCACAAAAAGTTTCCCCGGTAGTTGATTTTGATACATTTAACGATGAAGAAATAGACGAGATAAATGCGTTCTTAAAATGGGAAGATTCTACAAAAGACGAAGCTCTGTTTGCTTTAATTTGTTATTGTATTGATTATGCCTCTGCCATTAATAAAATTGATCAACACGATGTAATTAATGCATTAAAAAACAAATGTCTATATTTAGACAACTCATTATTATATCGTGCTTTAGGAATAAATGGTTCCTTCCGACAAAACCGGGTACATAATTTGTTACAACGTTGTGTACAGAGTGGACAACATTTATATATTAGCTCTATTACGCGTAAAGAATTTTTTGATACTATCAACTATCATATTAACGCACTTAACCAATCCACACCGTATGGACATATAAATCCACATTTGTTTGTAAAATATAGTGAAGGTCATGGCTTTTATAATTATTACCATGAGTGGCGTAGAAATCGGACAACATATGGATTTAAGACGTTAGAGCTATATATCCGCTCCGAATATGATAAACTGCTAAAGAGATACGCAATTGCTGAAGATTTTAAGCAGCCTTACAACGATGATGATGAACAGAAAACGATAGAGGCTTATACGGACGATATACAACAAAAGAAAAAAACAAAACGACAAAACCTGCATGAAAATGACGCGCGTAATATCTTATGGATAGAACGCGCACGTGGCAATAATGATCACAGCATTAGAGATACAAAATACTATTTTGTTACTTCAGATAGAAAACTACAAGAGTGGGATTTGACTCATTCTCAGAACCAACCAATCACGATGCTTCCAAGTCAATGGTTGGCACTTATGCTTAAATTCTATGCACGTAGCACAGATGATTATAGGTGTTTTGTTAGTTTCCTCGCGATTCCTAAGGATAATGTGGCTATTTCGCCAGAAGAGCTACAAGATACGTTAGCTGGTATTAGTGAAATTACGGAAGATTTTAAGCAACAAGATGATATTGTCTCCTCCTTATTAGAATTAGAAGATACAAATAATTATAGGAATCGAGAGGCTGCTAAAAAATTCGCGAAAGAGAAATTGGAAGAAAAGTATATTGAACAAATTAAAGAAACAGAAAATGCGCACAAGGAAGAAATCGCCAATTTGAAAGATGAAACAGAACGGCAACTTGCTCTTCAAAAAGAAGAATCTGAAAAAATGATGGTAGCTATAAAAGAAGAGTTTGCTAAACAAGAAAAAACTAATCGGATAGATAAACTGAATGATAAAATCGAAGCCACGAAAAAAGAAATACGAGATCTAAATGATAAAAAGTCTTTAATAAACAGCATCGCAGATGAGAAACTCGGTGCGGTGAAGCGTGGATTAGGAGTCGCATTGTCTATAATCATTATTGTTTGGATTTATTTTATTATTCATTTTGGATGGGATAAGATGGAGAAATATACGTATATTGTAGGTATACTAATAGCAGTTATTCCTATAATTCTATCCTTAATAATAGATAAATCAATTAATCCTAAGGTTCTTTTGGCTCGGTATAGAAAAAGTGTCTTTAATGATAATTGTAGATTGTATAATTATAGTGATGCAATGTTAGAAGATAGTGAGCAAGCATTAAGAAGTTTAGAAACTCAATTAAAAGATGAGCAAGAGGAATAACGCCCCAAAAGAAATAGTAGACATATCCCACTCGCATGAATAGATTAGTTCTCATAGGAAATGGCTTTGACTTAGCGCACGGCTTGAAAACAAGCTATGCGGATTTTATCAATTGGTATAAAGCGCATCGAGTAGAGCAATTAGGAGAAGAACATTCTAATGTATCAAAGGATCCTTTGTGCACTATTCAACTAAAGGAGCGTCAGGCATTGAGTATCTATGCCATGAACTACATTAGAGAACATCAATTAGATTTCTCCCATGAAGGTTTTTGGGATTATATTTTG
>OCTX012285775.1_pt1 | contig 12789 bp, 6 predicted proteins | sample 1539691 | NCBI WGS metagenome assembly OCTX01 (sample SAMN02144231, study PRJEB22623) | gut metagenome | biome: sheep rumen | host: Ovis aries | place: New Zealand
AACAAACAGAACAGGCCCCAGCAAGGTACAGATCAATGCCGGCAGAAGGAAGGGGGACTTGTATTTCAACACGATCTCATGAGTTCCCTGCGGGACCGGTACGCCGATCACTCCATTGCCGCCGATCCCCATCTTGTCTGTCTCTTTGCCGTCGACGTAGGCGGTCCAGCCCGATGTATAGGGGATAGAGGTAAACAAAATCCCTTTTTCAGAGGCGGTGACCGTCCCGCGGATCTCTGTATCCGAAAAATCGGAAATCTCCAGCGGTTCTCTGTTCAGCTTTTCGAAGGCCTTCTGAAAGACATCATCATTCCAGCCGGCGGCAAAGATCCTGATCTCTCCCCCGGGAATATAGGACTGGTCAAATTCTCCCCGTCTGGTCAGAAGGAAATCCGCTGTGATCCTTTCCCCTGCGGAGACGAAACCGACATTGATGGTGCTTCGTCCGGCGGATAATTCCCTGTCCTCTTTTCGATCGGCTGTCTCAAAGACAAAGCGTTCCGCATTGGACGCGTCCACATACAGGCACAGATACTGGTCTTTGTCAGCCACAAATTCCGCATGGACCGAAGGCTCCAGAGCCAGGTTGTAGGGATCGGCCAGATAGAAGCTGAAAACATCACCGACTTCATTGATGTCATAGACTTCCATGTTATGAGCCTGGATCAGATCGGGCGGGAGAATAGTAAAAACATTCTCATCCACCCCTGCCGCCAGATGCACAAAGTCATTCTGGACATCAAAAGGCTGTGATCCGGTTGTGTTCCAGGCCTGAATATTGTCAGAGACCATGAATCCAAGGGGCAGGGCCCTGTCATTTCTGCCCACTGCGATATTTCCCGCCTGCCGGTCGATCGTGTACTTATAGGCCAGATCCTCCGGGGGGAAATCCGTGCCCTCATTGAGACAGTAACGGATATTGAAAATCGAATCGAGAAGAGGAGAGTTGTCATAATAGCGGAAGCTGTTGCTTTCCGCGGCGACTCCAAGGTCCTGCAGCAGGGAACAGATTCCTCCCGGAGCCAGAGAAGAGAACTGGGAGAAGCCATTGAAATGATACAGAGACCCTTCGTTGATCGTGACAAAGCGGCGGAAATCCGTGCGGAAAAAGTTTCCTTCTTCTTTCTCTTCCATATATTCCATGGCAGCAGCGGTATCGTCCATGCGGGCTATATAATCCTGCCGGTCCCCCGTGTCATGCAGATTCTGTCCAAAAGAAAAAAGGCATTCACCGATCACTAAGACAAGCAGAAGGGGGAGAACGAAGCGGGAGACAATTCCCTGCTGCCATTTGCGCCCCTTCCTTTCCGCGTTCACAAATACATAGGACAGCACAGCCAGATAGACGGCGATCAGAAGGATATTCAGGAGGATATCGGTCCAGGAGAGAACATGATCGATATCGATGACGGCCGGCGCGACGAAAAGTTCGTAGAGGCAGATGACGGCAACAGCTGCCGCCGCCGACCCATAGACCACCCTGAGCGGACCAAGAGCCGGCCTGTGCAAGAAGGCGGAAAGAGGATCCGCAGCTGCCGCAGCGGTCTCATCCGGGGTTTCTTTCAATGCAGAGGAGGAAGCCGCCGCCAGGTTCCGGCCGCTTGTTTTTTTCCTCTTTCGTACGGGAAACAGGTACTCAGCTCCTCCCCGATAGGCCATACACAGCAGGAGAAAGCTGTAGACAAAGGTAAAGCGGTGAGGAAGGTTTGCGGGAAAATGGAAACCATGGATCATGAAATCCAGGGTACTGAAACAGGAGCAGAGCAGCATGAATCCCAGGAGTGAGGAGTAGAGCACTTTTTCCCGCCGGGATACAGTGCGGCTGCAGTAATAAAGCGGCAGGAGCACCAGGGTCAGGATACCGGTATAGACATTGGGCATATCCTCATTCCTGGCAAGGACCGCGTCCCTGGCCCCCAGAAAGTGGGCGCTGACCAGCTGCCAGACATTGGGATACATGAAAAAAGAAGGAAAAGAGCTGTTGCTCACGTCGGTCTCCCGAAGGGCTGCGGCGACGGGGGCGAGTATGATCATGGCGGTCAATGCGCAGAGGACCGAGACGATAATAAAGCGGACAGCCGTCCGGCCATAATAACGGGTCAGAGGAGAGCCGTCAGCCGGCTCGCTGATGCGGGCAGTCACAGCGGCATACAGGGTGATCAAAAGGCAGACCAGGACCGCCAGATAGAAATTGACTACCATGGTAAGCGTCAGCGCGGCGTAATAGAGCGTTATTTTATTTTCGCGGATCAGCTTTTCACAGCCGAGCGCTGTCAGGGGAAAGAGCGCCACAGTGTCCAGCCACATGATATTCCAGTAGTAGCAGGTGACAAAGGCGCAGAAGCCGTAGAGCAGTCCGAAGATCAGGATCGAGAGATCATTCCTGCGGAAGTGTTCCCGCAGATAGTAAGTAAAGGAAGCACTGCAGAGACTGATCTTGAGCATGATCAGAAAGGCGATCATCTCCGAAATCATTTTTTCCGGAAAAAGAAAAATCAGCAGGTTCAGGGGAGAAGCGGCGTAATAGGCTGTCTGCGCTATAAAGTCCTTGCCCATTCCCGTCTCCCAGCTGTAGACAAGGCTCTTTCCGGCAAGGACTCTGCAGCGAAACTCCTCAATATAGGGAGCATATTGATGAAAAAGATCCACCTTCAGAATCGTGCGGTCTCCGAACGGCCAGATGTTCCTTCCCATGCAGATGATGAGAAAGATTGCGGCGCTGATCCAGAAGGCCGCGTAAATATAGCGGCATAAATACAGGTGGCGGTCGATTCGTTTTTGCATATATACACTCCGTGCCCCGCTGCTGCGGGCCACTGTCAGTCATCTTTGAACCGGATCGTGTAATTCCGGTCCGGTCCGTAATTCTTGTTATGGTATGTTATGGTATGTTATGTCTTGTTTCAAAAGTGCTGTCCTGTGTGAAAGCGGCACTGTCCTGCGCGGAATCATCCCCTGCAGAATCTCTGTACATTGAATCATCGTAATCCCCGGTGAGTTCTTCCATGTAATCATCGAACTTCAGAGCCGTCTGTGCAGTGGCGCACTGCGCGGAATCTGCGGAATCCGCAGACTGCTGCAGGGCGGACTCTGACGAAGCTGCCTGCAGAGCGGAGTCTGAGGTGGCTTCCTGTCCGCTGTACTCATAGTAAGAGCTGTCGACTTCTCCGCTGAGCTCGATCTCTTCGGGCGGAGCCGCCCCCGAGAGGTCATTCTGACCGAAGACCGGCTCTGCCGCCCTGGAGCTGCTGCAGCCGGACGCGGCAAAGCTCAGTCCTGCCATGCCTGCGCACAGGGCCGCGACAGTCACGCCCTTTTTCAAAGAAGCCCGAAGGGCAAGCTGGCGCTCAAGATACCGCAGCTCGCTCTCGCATCTGGGACAGGTCCCTCTGCACTCACCCTGAAAAGAACATTCCCGTGTTACAAAGGGGATGTCATTTTCATCCGCGATCCTCTGACGGATCTCTTTCAAAATTCTGCATTTCTGTTTGCCCAGCATGTCTGTTTCCTCCGTTTATCTCATTCATCTGTCGTCTGTTTCTTTATATATAAAGTCGCAGAATCAGATGAAATGTTACTGCAATTCTCTTTCAATCCCGGACTGCCCTTTCGAGGTCACATACTCCCTTTCGAGGTCACATACTCCCTTTCGGGGTCACATACTCAAACAGGTCCAGCCGGTCAAATCCCATGTCCCGAAGGATTCCGGCATTTCTGTTCCGGTCGGAGACCGTGTTGTACCCGGGGATCACCGGGACCCGGACCACGATCCTCTGCCTGCCGGCAAGATTCAGAAGAAGGCGGAGATTATCCATCATCAGAGACACGTCACCTCCGGTATAGTTGCGGTAGCGCACAGGATCCAGATCCTTGCAGTCCACGATGAACTCGTCTACGGCATACGCGGCTGTCCTCACCGCTTCCTCGGACACAGCCAGGCTGGTCTCCGCGCGGACCGTCCAGTCAGGAGGACACAGATCCCGGAATCTTTTGATAAATGCCGCGTGAAGCAGTGACTCCCCGCCTCCGAATGTGACTCCGCCTCCCGTCGCGCGAAAATACAGATCATCGATCCTGACCCGTTCGAACAGGTCCTCAGCCGTGACCATGGAGGCAGGCTTCTTCCGCAGTATATCTTTATTGATGCACCAGCGGCATTTCAAAGGACAGCCCCCTCCGGCAATCAGTGTCGTCACACCGTTTCCGTCTATACCTATTCGATGGCGCGCCAATCCCAGAAGCGGATAAAGCGGCACATCGATTACGGGGTGAGTCATTTTTCATCCTCCTTCAGGGTGTTTTTTCATGATGCTTGGCGCGTCCCGCAGACCTTATCCCCATGATACTCTGTTTTGGGAAATTTGTCACTGTACATGCCCTGTCGGAGAATAGTACATGCAACATACAAGCAGCGATTGGCTGCTGTACAGACCGTCTCAAAACTCGAGGCGTTTTTCGCGAATTTTCTCGAAAACCCTGGTTCAGCGGCGCGTACGAAGCGTATTGTTCCAGGGCGGCCATGATGCCTGATGCACCGGAAGTTCAGCAGCGCGCGCGAAGCGTATTGGAATCGCCGCGCGTAAGCCCTACATGTCCAAGTCCTTCGAGGGGCCTTGGGCAGTAGCAACAATTGTACAGCAGATCGGCACAATTATTCATTGTATGGTGCTATCTTCACAATTTTTTGTTATAATAGAAATGCAGGTAAGGACTCTGCATCGGGCATGAATGCAGAACATAAACACTATCTTTTTTATGATTCCACATTATTTTTCAGCGAAACTGTAACCCTTTTTCACAACCTGCGTCATGTAGATTAAGAGCGTTGAAAACAAAACAGCGCACAGCTTTAATCATATGAATCTGTCAACGCAGGTCATAACTACAAGTTTTTTTAATCCCGGTTTCAGGGACCCGCGCCGATGAGCTGCGGCAGCGTCTGCCCCGTCATTACCCAGCCGGAACAGGAGGTGTTTTTATGAAAACAGGATATTCGTTACAGAAAAAGATTCTGGCTCATTTGATGCTGCTGGCCATCCTTACAGTTTCTCTGGCAGCGATCAGACCACAGAAGGCATATGCCTATGAAGAGAAGCTGTACAAATACACCGTGAAGGTGGAAAAGAACTATCTGGCTCTGAGAAAGGGCAAGGCTTTCAAGGCTGAAAACGAGATCGGAAAGCTGTACACAGGCGATACGGTCATTCATTGCCCCACTGATTCGGAAAATGAGACATACTGGTATGTCTATTCTCCCAAGCTCAATAAGCTGGGTTATGTCAACCGCAATTATCTGAGGTTTGACGAAGAATACTCCGGCAAGGTCCATTACACGGCCAAGGTAAAGAAGGGTTACCTGGCTCTTCGAAAGGCCAAAGCATACGAGGCCAAAAATGAGAAGGGCAAAATGTATACAGGGGATGAAGTGATCGTCCTTCACAAAGACAGCAAGTCGGATTACTGGACTGTCTATTCGCCCGATCTCGAGTTGGCCGGCTATACAAACAAGAATTATCTGAAGCATGATCCCTACTATGAATACAACGAAGCCGAAGAGGATGATGACGACGATGATGAAGACTATGAAGATGATGATGACGAAGACTACGAGCCCGAGGACAAAGTGTACGATGATGTAGACTATGTGCCGGAGAAGGGTTCCTACAAGGACGATGATTACGAGCCGGAAGACGGTGTCTATGATGACGTCGATTATGATGCTGACGCCCGTGAGGGATTCGACTTTGAGAAGAAGATTCCCGCTCTCGACCGCAGTGTATATCGTGACGACGAGTATTACACAACCATGATCCAGTCGGATAATCTGATCTTCAGCAGGGCGCAGGAATGATCTGCCCCGGGCTTCTCTGACAGGATGTTCACTGGAGGCAGGAGCAGAGTAATCTGTCCCCGCCTTCCCTGACAGGACATTCACAACAAAATAGTAAAACCCGGCATCAACACAATTCTGAAATGTGCTGATGCCGGGTTTTTTATCTGTGCGGTATCAATTTTCTGTAAAAGCAGCCGGAATAGAAGCATTCGGAAAACGATGCCCTTGCGGCTGCTTCAAAACACAACCGTTTGCACAAGCTTGATACATCCGTTTACACAAGCTTGGGGGAAACCTCTTACATCAGCTTGCGGAACATAGCCTCATAATCAGCGAGGGTCGCTTCTCTGGGATTGCCGGGCGCGCAGGCATCCGCAGCTGCGGACTCACAGAGGAAAGGAAGGTCTTCTTCTTTGAGTTTCTCCAGTTTTGTCGGAATCCCGACATCCACGGAGAGCTGCTGGACTGCATCGATCGCCGCCTGGCGGTACTGAGCCTGGTCCATTCCGGTGGTGTCAATGTCAAACGCCTCGGCGATTGCTTTATATTTCTCACCGGTGTATTCTTTATTGAATTCCATGACGATCGGAAGCATCATGGCGCAGGCGACACCGTGAGGTGTGTCATAGACGGCGCCGAGAGTGTGGGCCATGGAGTGGGCGATGCCCAGTCCGACATTGGAATAAGCCATGGCAGTCACATACTGAGCCAGAGCCATCCCTTCGCGTCCGTCCGGATCGTTCTGCACTGCGGCGCGCAGATTCTTTGCGATCAGCTTGATGGCCTCGAGGTCGAGGCAGTCGGAGAGTTCCCAGGCTCCCTTGGTGGTATAGCCCTCGATGGCGTGGGTGAGGGCGTCCATACCTGTGGAAGCCGTGAGACCCTTGGGCATGGAAGCCATCATATCGGGATCTACGACAGCTACATCGGGAATGTCGTTAGGGTCCACACAGACAAATTTGCGCTTTTTCTCTACGTCTGTGATAACATAGTTGATAGTGGATTCAGCGCCGGTGCCGCCTGTTGTGGGAACTGCGATGGTGAAGACGGTGCGCTTCTTTGTGGGAGCAACTCCCTCGAGGGAACGAACGTCATAGAACTCGGGATTGTTGATGATGATACCGATGCCCTTGCCTGTATCCATAGAGGACCCGCCGCCGATGGTGATCATAAAATCAGCTCCGGAGGCCTTGTAAGCGTCGACGCCCTGCTGTACGTTTTCAATAGTAGGATTGGGCTTGATGTTGGAGTATACTACATATTCAATACCGTTTTTCTCGAGCAGGTCTGTCACCTTTGATGTCACACCGAACTTGACGAGATCGGGGTCGGAAGCCACAAAAGCCTTTTTGAATCCTTTTGAGGCTGCGATGCCGGGAATTTCATTAATTGCACCATGTCCGTGATAAGACATGCCGTTGAGGACAAAACGATTGACAGCCATTGAATTACCTCCTTTGCTGGTTGTCCCAGATATTCAGACGCGGCAATCGGCATATGTTTTTTTAAAAAGGTTCTTGCCAAAATCATTTCGAGTCTATATAATAAGAAAGTCGCCTGCCGAAACGGCGGCGCAGTTTTGTTATGCTGGAATAGCGCAGTCGGTAGCGCAACTGATTCGTAATCAGTAGGTCGAGGGTTCGAGTCCCTTTTCCAGCTCTTTGGTGCGCGGATATGCATGACCGGAATGGGGGGAGCATGTCCGCGCATATTTTTTTAACAGCAGCAGACCACTTAAGGAGAAACATTATGGCACAGTTATGGGGCGGAAGGTTTACGAAACAGACCGACGCAGCCGTCAAGGCATTCAACGACTCGATCGGGTTTGACAAGCGCCTGTACCGGCAGGACATCCGGGGCAGTATGATACATGCCCGGATGCTTGGCAGGCAGGGAATCCTCTCAGAGGAGGACTGCCGCGCGATCGAAGAGGGGCTCACAGGCATTCTGTCCGATATTGAGAGCGGAAAACTCGAGATCACCTCTGAATATGAAGATATCCACAGTTTTGTAGAGGCGAATCTGATCGACAGGATCGGTGACGCAGGCAAGCGTCTTCACACAGGGCGCAGCCGCAATGACCAGGTCGCTCTGGATATGCGGCTGTACACCAGAGATGCCGCGGACGGGATCCGCCGGCAGATCCTGCATCTTTTGGAAACGATCCTGGAGATCATGGAGGCCAACACAGAAACTTTCATGCCGGGCTTCACCCATCTGCAGAAAGCACAGCCCACCACGCTTGCCCACCACCTGGGAGCCTATTTCGAAATGCTTCGCAGGGATTATACCAGAATTTCCGACTGCCGTGTCCGCATGAACGAGTGTCCTCTGGGCGCCGGCGCGCTGGCGGGGACCACCTATCCCCTGGACCGGGAATATGTCGCCAAAGAGCTGGGCTTTGACTGCGCGACCCGCAATTCCATGGACAGTGTTTCGGACCGCGATTATCTGCTGGAGTTTCTGTCGGATCTGTCGATCCTGATGATGCACCTGTCCCGCTTTTCCGAAGAACTGATCATCTGGAACTCCAACGAGTACCGCTTTGTGGAGATGGACGATGCCTTCTCCACCGGCTCCAGCATCATGCCTCAGAAAAAGAATCCGGATATCTGTGAACTCGTCCGGGGCAAGGTCGGAAGGGTCTACGGTGATCTGATGTCCCTGCTGACCGCCATGAAGGGGCTTCCCCTGGCATACAACAAGGATATGCAGGAGGACAAGGAACCCGCTTTTGACGCGATCGATACAGCCTCTGCCTGTATTCCCCTCTTTGCGGAGATGCTGCGCACCATCCGCTTCAATAAAAAGGCCATGGAGATAAGCGCCATGCGCGGCTTCACCAACGCGACCGACGCGGCTGACTACCTGGTCGGCAGGGGCGTTCCCTTCCGTGATGCCCACGGCATCATCGGACGTCTGGTCCTGCACTGCATCGACCAGGGGAAAGCCATCGAGGAACTTTCTCTGGACGAACTCAGGACATTTTCCGATCGGTTCGACGAGGATGTGTTTGAGGCCATCTCCCTTCGCACGTGTGTAAACCGCAGGCTCACTGCCGGGGCTCCCGGCGAAAAGGCCATGGAGAAGGAAATCGCGGCTTCCCGCAGCTGGCTCGAGGCACAGGCCTGAGCATGCAGGAAGCTCCCGGCGTAAAGGCCATGGAGAAGGAAATCGCGGCTTCCCGCAGCCGGCCCGGGGCACAGGCCTGAGCATGCAGGAGTTTCCGGCTTTTTCAGACAGGCTGATTTAAGATATTATTTTTAACAGAAGCATTTAAGATAATATTTTCAAAAATAGTTTTTACCCAAATTGTTTTAATAATTTTTTATTTCTAAAGGAGACGTTTGAAATGAGTGAAAAATTACGCGTAGGTATCCTCGGCGGAACAGGTATGGTCGGACAGAGATTTATCTCCCTTCTGGATAATCACCCCTGGTTTGAAGTCACAACAATCGCGGCAAGCCCCCGCAGCGCGGGCAAGACCTATGGAGAGTGCGTGGAAGGCCGTTGGAAACTGGAAGTTCCCATGCCTGAATCTGTCAGAAATATTGTTGTCAAAAATGTAAAGGATGTCGAGGCTGTCGCTTCCGAAGTGGATTTCTGTTTCAGCGCTGTCGATATGTCCAAGGATGAGATCAAGGCGATCGAAGAGGAGTACGCAAAGACTGAGACTCCCATCGTTTCCAACAACAGCGCTCACCGCTGGACTCCCGACGTCCCCATGATCATCCCGGAGATCAACCCTGAACACACGGATGTCATCAAATTCCAGAAGCAGCGCCTGGGCACGACCCGCGGCTTTATCGCTGTCAAGCCCAACTGCTCTATCCAGAGCTACACTCCCGCGCTCGCAGCCTGGAAGGACTATGATCCCTGGCAGGCTCTCGTGTCCACCTATCAGGCAATCTCCGGCGCAGGCAAGACTTTCCGCGACTGGCCCGAGATGAACGGCAATATTATTCCCTATATCGGCGGCGAGGAAGAGAAGAGTGAGCGCGAGCCCCTCCGTGTCTTCGGTCATGTTGAAGACGGCGTGATCGTTCCCGCCAAGGGTCTGGTCATCACCAGCCAGTGCATCCGTGTTCCCGTTCTCTACGGCCACACAGCGACTGTGTTCGTGAATTTCCGCAAGAAAGCCTATAAGGAAGATCTCATTGAGAAGCTCCGCGAGTTTAAGGGGCTTCCCCAGGAGCTGGGTCTTCCCAGTGCTCCCGCCAACTTCATCCAGTATCTCGAGGATGACAACCGCCCTCAGGTTCAGCTCGATGTGAATTACGAGCGCGGCTTCGGCGTCTCGATCGGCAGACTCAGAGACGATGCCCTCTTTGATTACAAGTTCGTGGGTCTGTCCCACAACACCATCCGCGGCGCGGCGGGCGGCGGCGTCCTGTGTGCCGAGCTGCTCAAGGCAATGGGCTATATCAACAAGAAATAATTTCCGGTATTGACTGCAGAAAGCAGGAGGTCAACAGCACGAAAACAGTATTTATTGCGGAAAAGCCCAGCGTGGCGCGTTCCTTCGCGTCCGCACTGGGCAAAAACTTCCGCAGCGCGGACGGATATATGGAAAGCGGGGATACCATTGTCACCTGGTGCGTCGGGCACCTGGTGTCAATGTCTTATCCTGATGCCTATGACGCCTCCCTCAGGAAGTGGTCCATGGCGACGATTCCCTTCATTCCTGACAAATACAAATATCAGGTTATTGACAGCGTGAAAAAGCAGTTCGGTATTGTCAAACGGATCCTGACCGACCCCGAGGTGGATACAATCTATATCTGCACGGACTCGGGGCGCGAGGGAGAGTACATATACCGTCTGGTCGCATCGCAGGCCGGCGTCAGGGGCAAGAAAGAACTGCGGGTCTGGATCGACTCCCAGACTCAGGAGGAGATCCTGAGAGGGATCCGCGAAGCCAAACCGTCCTCAGCCTACGACAATCTCGGTGCTGCCGCCTATCTGCGGGCCCAGGAGGATTATCTCATGGGCATCAACTTTTCCCGCGCGCTCACCCTTCGCTACAGTGACGCGATGAGCCGGGCACTCGGGACAGACCACACCGTTATCGCGGTGGGACGCGTCATGACCTGTGTGCTGGGAATGGTGGTCCGGAGAGAGCGGGAGATCCGCTCCTTTGTGAAAACACCTTTTTTCCGCGTGCAGGCGGTGATCTCCCAGCAGGATCCGCAGGCATCCTTTACTGCCCAGTGGCAGGTCGATGAAAAAAGCATTTATTATGCTTCCCCCCGCCTGTACAAAGATACCGGCTTCTTGAAAAAGGAGGACGCCGAGCGCCTGATTCTGTATCTGGCAGGAAGAGAACTGCCCGGGGAAGCAGGCGCCGCCGGCACTGTTTCTGTTTCCCCTGAATCTTCATTCTCTGAGCTCTCATCCCCTGAATCCTTATCGGGCAGTCAGGCAGAGGCTTCAGGGACAGCCGGCACCGCTTCTGTCACCCCGGGATCCGGATCAGAGGATCAGACTGAGACGTCTCTCCCTGCCGGGCCAGGAGGGAAGTCCCCGGTTCCCGCCGGTCTCTTCAGGGAAGCTGCCGCAAGCCGGGTCCCCGCCGTGATTGAAAAGATCCAGCGCAAAAAGGAAAAGAAGAACCCACCCCTTCTCTACAACCTGGCAGAGCTTCAGAATGACTGCTCACGCTTTTTCAAGATCAGTCCGGACCAGACCCTGGCTGTTGCCCAGGAACTCTATGAGAAGAAGCTCACAACCTATCCCCGTACGGATGCCCGTGTTCTCACAACTGCGGTCGCCAAGGAAATCGGCAATAATCTGCGGGGTATTTCGACGATCCCTGTCTACCGGGACCTGCTCCTGCCTGTGCTGGAGAGCGGTTCCTGGAAGAAAATCGGAAAGACCAGGTACACGAATGACAAGGCTGTGACGGACCACTACGCCATCATTCCCACCGGTCAGGGACTCAAGGCCCTGCCTTCGCTCTCCAAACGTTCCCAGAATGTCTATGAGCTGATCGTCAGGCGTTTTATATCGATTTTTTATCCTCCCGCGGTCTACGACAGGATCACTGTCTCTATTCGTGTGCGCACTGAGCTGTTCACGGCTTCTCTGCGAACCTGTGTCGAGAAAGGATATCTGGACGCTCTGGAGTATTCTTTTTTCCGCAAAAAAGACAGCCCGGGCAGAATTTCTGACGGGAAGGAGCCGGACCCGGCAGAGAACGAAGCCGTTTCCGGCAGCTCCGGCGGTTCCGGCAGCCCCAATGATAACGGAGGCTCCGGTGATCCTGGGAACATGGCTCAGGGATCAGGAAACACAGGGGCGGAAAAGACCCAAAAAGCCGTCGCGGATGATAACAGTGAAGACGTCAGGATCCCTGAATTTCTCAAGACCGCCCGAAAGGGGACAAAAGTCCTGGCGGGTCCTTTTTCCATCAGGGAAGGAGAGACTGCGCCTCCCAAGCGCTATACCTCCGGAAGCATGATCCTGGCTATGGAAAATGCCGGCCAGCTGATCGAAGAGGAAGAACTGCGCGAACAGATCCGCGGCAGCGGAATCGGAACCAGCGCGACGAGGGCGGAGATCCTGAAAAAACTGTTCAACAACGATTATCTGCGGCTCAACAGCAAGACACAGGTCATTACCCCCTCGCAGACGGGAGAGATGATCTTTGATACCTGCAGCTGCGCACTGAAGCCCCTGCTGGATCCCCGTCTGACAGCCAGCTGGGAACTGGGACTGACCCAGGTCGCCGGCGGCACGGTCACCAGCGAGGAGTACACACAGAAGCTCAACAGCTTCATCACCCGCAGGACCAACTATATCAAGGAGACGGATTTCCACGGAATCCTGGCGCAGCAGTACGCGCACGATGCCTCCCTGTATCCGGAAAAGGCTTCCTCAGGAGGCGGCAGACGTTCCGCTTCCGGCTCATCCGCAAAAGCCTCCTCAGGGAGCGGCAGACGTTCCGCTTCCGGCTC
>OCTX012229362.1_pt1 | contig 12786 bp, 15 predicted proteins | sample 1539691 | NCBI WGS metagenome assembly OCTX01 (sample SAMN02144231, study PRJEB22623) | gut metagenome | biome: sheep rumen | host: Ovis aries | place: New Zealand
GCCGGGAGCCACAGTCCCTTCGGCTTGGCGCGATGCGCCAGGAAGGTGTACACGCAGAAGGCGATGACCACCAGGATGGCCGCGCCGTAGCCCGCCACGCCGGTCAGGGTCTGCCATTCCAGCGTTTTGAAGGCCAGCAGCACATTCAGGTGCTCCCAGAAACGAACGATGGCCAGGCCGCCGCCCAGGATCACGAACACGGACCCGCAGGCCACAGACGCCAGCTTCCGGCCGGTTTCGGCAAAGCGCAGGGCGAAATACGCCCCCGCCAGCGCCAGCAGCACCAGCAGCACCTCGACACAGGTCTTCCAGACCGGCGCCTTGATCACCGGGCGGTCATAGGAGGGCTCATTCTCCGCCACATCCCAGTCATACTGCTGCGCGACCTGGTCGTACTTCTCCTGCGCGGACGGCGAGATGAAATGGGACCCGACGAAAGCCCGGGACAGCGGACCGCTCCCGTCTTCTGACCGGCCGTTCAGCATCTCCGACCCGACCTGCGCAAACATGTCCGGGGGCAGAGGCTCCCCGATCTTGGCCTGCAGGAGGGCATACCAGTCGAAGGCTGCCAGCGTCTGCCGCATCCGGCGCTTGTTGACGGTTTTCTCCGCGGCCTTTGCGATGCTCTCCAGGCTTGAGGAGGCCTCCTGCGTGTCGGCAGCCGCCGCTGCGGCGCTTTCGATGGCAGAGGCCGCGGGGGCCGTGACGCTGTCTTCCTCGAGCGCCTTGTACTCGCTCAGCCCCCACAGGAAGCCGTCGACGTCCCCCGGGAACGACGGATCCCCGGTCCGGGTGCGGTACAGATTGGCGAAAGCCCGCAGTGAGGCGTCCTTCTCGATGTCGTCCATCGTGATGACATTCTCCGCCAGGGAGACCGGCAGCCTCGTCGCCCCGGCGGCGATGATGGAGCCCACCGCCGTGCAGGCCGTGAAGATCAGGGCCGCGATCACCAGCAGGGACGCGCCGAGCCTGAGCTTGCCGTATTGTTTGGGTGACAGCAATGCAAATCCCTTCTTTCTTAAGATTCATCCCGATCCATCGCGTCCTGTGCGATGGGAAGTGCTTGGTCGTCTCCGGCTTTCCACCGGAGGATCGCCTCCAGGCGCTCGCGCACCCGCGCCTCCCGCCCCTGATCGGTGGGCCGGTAGTACCGCCGCCCCTGCAGGCTGTCGGGCAGGCAGGTCATGCGGGTGAGCTTTTCCTCGGTGTCGTGGGCGTACTGGTAGCCCTCGCCGTAGCCCGCCTGCTTCATCAGGGCCGTCGGCGCGTTGCGGATCTGCAGCGGCACCGGCTCGGCGGGGCGCTCCCGCACGTCAGCCTCCGCCTGTCCGCAAGCCACATAGAGCGCGTTGGACTTTGGCGCCATCGAAAGGTAAACCACGGCGTGAGTCAGGTGCACGTCGCACTCCGGCATGCCGAGGTAGTGGCAGGCCTGGTAGACGCTGACCGCCAGCGGCAAGGCCTGCGGGTCCGCCATGCCCACGTCCTCCGAGGCGAAGCGCACCAGCCGCCGGGCGATGTACAGCGGCTCCTCGCCGCCGTCCAGCATCCGGCAGAGCCAGTAGACCGCGGCGTCAGGATCGGAGTTGCGCATGGACTTGTGCAGGGCGGAGATCAGATTGTAGTGCTCCTCGCCGTTCTTGTCGTAGAGCAGGGAGCGGCGGTTCATGCAGTCCGCCAGCACCGCGTCGGTCACCGTGACGGAACCGTCCGCCTCAATCTCCCCGTTGAGCACCGCCATCTCGAGGGTGTTCAGGGCCGTGCGGGCATCCCCGTTGGCAAAGCGCGCGATGACCCGGAGCTGCTCCTCCTCGATCCGGATGCTCTGCCCGCCGAATCCCTTCGGGCTCTCCAGCGCCTGCCGGAGCAGCGAGAAAAGATCGTCCTCCGTCAGCTGCCGCAGGATGAACACCTTGCAACGGGAGAGAAGCGCGGCGTTGATCTCGAAGGAGGGGTTTTCCGTGGTGGCGCCGATGAGGATGATGCTGCCCTTCTCCACATAGGGGAGGAAGGCGTCCTGCTGGGCTTTGTTGAAGCGGTGGATCTCGTCGGTGAAGAGGATCGTGCGCTGACCGGCCCGGCGGTTTTCCTCCGCCTTTGCCATGACCTCGCGGACCTCCTTGATGCCGCTGGTCACCGCGCTGAACTCCACAAAGGCCGCGCGGGTGGTGTGGGCGATGATCCGGGCCAGGGTCGTCTTGCCGACGCCGGGCGGCCCCCAGAAGATCATGGACGTCACCTGGTCGCGCTCAATCAGGAGGCGCAGGGGCTTCCCGGGGCCGATCAGGTGCCGCTGGCCCACATATTCCGCCAGGGTTTCCGGCCGCAGGCGGCTGGCCAGCGGCGCGGTCTCCCGGCGGTCGTCAAACAGGGACATCTGTTCCATACGGGGGATTCCTCCGGGAGCTTACTCCGCTTCGGTGACGGCCGGCTCTTCCGCCGCGGTCTCTGTGTCTTCCGCGGTCTCTGTGTCCATGCCCATGAGGGAGACGACCATCGCCGCCGTCTCGGCGTCCGAGACCTGGAAATAATCGCTGTCCTCGGCCGAGCTGGCCCAGACAATGATGTCCAGCCCGTGCTCGCAGTGCGCCGCCAGCTCTTCATAGCTGGCGCACATGGCATAGACCAGGGACATCAGCTTGGCCGGATCGCGGCCTTCCCAGTAGCAGCCGATGAGTTCGTTTTCGGCGGTGCGGCCGATGATCAGGAAGTTTCCGTCCGCCATCTGGACCATCACCGTGACGTTCTCCGCCTCATAGTCTTCCGGCGCGGCGTTGATGCTGTCCGGGTCGCCCAGGATGTCCTCCTGCATAAGCGTGGACGCCAGAGCCAGGAACCCATCGTCGGCCAGAGCCGCGAGCGGCAGGCAGAGAATGACAGCGGCAAGGATCAGGGTCAGGGCTTTTTTCACTGCAAAAACTCCTTTCGAATTGAAGGCTGATGGTTCATCTTAACACAACGGATTCGGTTTTTCAATGGCCGCCGTGCTTTTTTCGGCGTTCCGCTGTACAATCAATTTTGAAACGTGTATAATGGGAAAGAACCGGCGCGTCCCCGATGCGCTTTCTTTCTGAAGGAGGAAATCCCATGCCAAGCAATGCTTTCCGTTACATCGGCGTCAACGACCACGACATCGACCTCTTCGAGGGGCAGTACGAGGTGCCCTCGGGGATGAGCTACAACAGCTGGATCCTTTTCGATGAAAAGGTCTGCGTGCTGGACACCGTGGACCGCGCCTTTGCCGACACATACATCCGCAATCTGGAGGCTGCCCTGGAGGGCCGCGACCCGGACTACCTGGTGGTCTCCCACGTGGAGCCGGACCACGCCTCCTCCGTGCAGGCCTTCCTGGACCGCTGGCCCCGGGTGACCCTGGTGGGCAACGCCAAGACCTTCCAGCTCCTGGACAACTATTTCATGCTGGACGACGCGGAAAAGCTCACCGTCAAGGAGGGCGACACCCTGCCCCTGGGCGCGCACACCCTGCGCTTCGTCATGGCGCCGATGGTCCACTGGCCCGAGGTCATGATGAGCTATGAGGAATCGGAGAAGGTCCTCTTCTCCGCCGACGCCTTCGGCCAGTTCGGCGCCCTCGACGTGCTGCCCGGCTGGGACGACGACGAGGCCCGCCGCTATTACCTGAACATCGTCGGCAAATACGGCCCCCAGGTGCAGGCGGTGCTGAAAAAGGCCGCCGGCCTGGACATCGCCGCGATCCTGCCGCTGCACGGCCCCGTCCTCGAGGGCGAAGCCCTCGCCCACGCGGTGGAGAAGACCGCCCTCTGGGCCTCCTATGCCCCGGAGAGCGAGGGCGTGTTCATCGCCTACGCCTCCCTCCACGGCAACACCGCCGCCGCCGCGGAGCGCCTGGCGGACATCCTGGATCAGCGGGGCTGCCCGGACGTGGTGCTGGGCGACCTGGCCCGCGTGGACAGCGCCGAGGCCCTGGCCTGCGCCTTCCGCTACGGCAGGGTCGTGCTCTGCGCCTCCACCTACAACGCCGGCCTGATGCCCTTCATGGAGGACTTCCTGCACCACCTGAAGGCCAAGAACTGGCAGAAGCGCACCGTCGGCCTGGTGGAGAACGGCTCCTGGGCCCCCATGGCCGGCAAGGTCATGCGCGAGCTCCTCTCCGGGATGAAGGAGATCACGGTCCTCGAACCTGCCGTCACCCTGAAGGGCGCGCCGAAGGCAACGGACGTCCCCGCGCTGGAAGCGCTGGCGGAAAAGTTACTGGAGGAATAAGAGACGGGCATGATAACGCGACGGCATGTTCAAAGCCGCCGCGTTTTTCAATACCCCAAATATATTCCGGTGTTCCCCTTGCAAACATATGTTCGCTATGCTATAACCCGACTTTGCCACAACACAAAAAGCGAGAGCGCCAACCCACACCGGGCTTAATGTTCTCGCTTCTGTAGTGACAAAGTCGGGTTATACCGCGGAGTGAAACAGTACCTATCAGTTGTTTTTCAGAATACTGTTATATGTACTTTGAGGCTCGTTTTTAAGTGGTCTGGCATGTTTTCTTAGTGCAAGTTTTACAGATTCAGGTTCCAGTTATAGATCATTATTCATTTTTTCTTGCTCCTCTTGTGCTGCATTAATTGTCTCTTCCATGACTTCTTTGCTTATAGGTCTGTAATGAATGCGTGTTATTATTTCAAGGCTTCCCTCCTTTTCCCAATGATAACACATTATTACTATTTCGACATAGTCATCACCATTTGGAACAATGTACTGTTTGAAACCATAAAGGTCAAAAAACGAAGTATCGTACTCAACGCCATACATTCCATTACTTAATTTGTAAAAGGGATAATAGAAATCGCCCATAAAAGTATTAGGCTGATCAAAGTATACATATGAGATGCTGTTTTTCCCATCTTTGAATCCAATTTGTTCGTATTTATTTGATAAGACTTCATCTATAGTATCGAATGCTTCTTTAGCTTTTACATAGAGGGCTTCTTTTTCACTTTGGGATTTTACGTCTGTTAAGTATTTAACATTTTCATCCCTAAAACGGTAATCAATACCAGTTAATTTTTTATTATCCATAAAGTAGTATCCAATGAAACCATCCATTCCAGCAATATTAGCATGATCATAATAGAACAAGTATGTTCCCTCTCGAGGATCTTCAGTTCCGTATTCCTTTTCTGCTTTCAATACATCTTGTTTTGACATCCCAAAGTAGATTCCATTTCTGATTGAAAAATCGTCGGCAAAAGCATGTCCAATGATGCAAGTCGAGAAAACTACGAAAAACAGAATGGTCGAAATGAGTCTTTTCATGATTATCCCTCCTCATGGTGATACTTCAGCAACTAACAATCTGATTGATATTTGTAGTATGCAACCTCAATAGCATTATTTGATTCTTATTTAACGTGTGTGTTGTTGTTCTATTTGTCTTTGTCGATTAATTCTTCAAACTTTTCAAATATGCGCATAACATCATTCTCTGGTATATTATCCATTTTGACTCCAAAGAAATCTTTGCATTCCAACGCAAAATCTGAATAATCAGCGTCAATGCCACTCTTTAATCGCAGGATGTAGAATACTACCTCGACGAAATTTCCACACCTGATTCTGTCTGCATGGAAGAAACTACTGCGAACTGTCTCTTCGTCGACTTGAGTTAGCTCCTTAGCAGTTTTTTCGAGTATATTTGCAATATACTGTCGATTTGCATTATCCACTCTTCTTGCGCTCCTTTCCCAAAGGCAATTATACTGCTCTGTCCGCATTGTATCTATATTGAAATACTCTGTCAAGCTATATTTGCCGATTTTCAAGTGCTCAATCTGCCTGTATGATAAGAATGGGGTGAGCGTATGGACGTGAAAGCAAGACTGGAAACGCTGATGGCGGAGCGTAGCCTGACCATGTATCGGCTGGCCAAAGAAGCCAATATTCCGTGGTCTACCCTGTGCAATATCTTCAAGCGGGGCACCGACCCCTCCGTGAACACCCTGGATAGCATCTGCTCCGGCATGGGCATCACCCTCTATGAATTCTTCAACGCCAATGACCCAATAGAGACAGACCAGACCCAGCACCGCATGGTATGGCAATGGTCGCGGCTGAACCGAAAAGACCGCGGACTGGTCGCAGACCTGGTAGATTGCCTAAGTCAAAAAGGAGCCTGAAAAGCATCAAAATAGGGGCTACTGCAGAAGCATTCATCTGCAATAGCCCCGCTTTTTGCCTCATTACTGCTTATTGTTCATATTGACAAGCGATGGAGCGTTGACACCGATCTGAACGCTAAGGACTTTTTCCTGTGGCCATGTTCAAATCGCATGTTCCCCTTGCAAACATATGTTCGCTATGCTATAATGTTCTCGATCGAAATATCCCGAAAGGAAGTGCCGGCATGGCCGCAAAAAAAGAGACCGCAAAGGCGGAAAAGCCCGTCAATGTGAAGGATGAAAAGCTGAAAGCCCTGGAGCATACCCTCTCCGAGCTGGACAAGCAATACGGCAAGGGCGCCGTGATGAAGCTGGGCGACGCGGCGGACCGCGGCGGCGTCCCGGTAATCTCCACCGGCTGCCTGACCCTGGACGCGGCGCTGGGCATCGGCGGCGTGCCGCGGGGGCGCGTGATTGAGATCTTCGGACCCGAGTCCTCCGGCAAGACCACCGTGGCCCTGCACATCGTGGCCGAGGCGCAGAAGGCCGGCGGCATCGCGGCCTTTGTGGACGCGGAGCACGCCCTGGACCCCTCCTACGCCAGGAAGATCGGCGTCAACATCGACGAGCTCTATGTCAGCCAGCCGGACACCGGCGAGCAGGCGCTCGAGATCTGCGAGTCCCTGGTGCGCTCCGGCGCGCTGGACGTGATCGTCATCGACTCCGTGGCGGCCCTGGTGCCGAAGGCGGAGATCGACGGCGAGATGGGCGATTCCTTCGTGGGCCTGCAGGCGCGCCTGATGTCCCAGGCCATGCGCAAGCTCACCGGCGTTGTGAACAAGAGCGGCTGCGTCTGCGTCTTCATCAACCAGCTGCGCGAGAAGGTGGGCGTGTTCTACGGCCCCTCCGAGACCACCCCCGGCGGCAAGGCGCTCAAGTTCTACGCCTCCATCCGCCTGGACGTCCGCCGCGGCGAGCAGCTGAAGAACGGCAGCGAGGTCATCGGCAACCACACAAAGGTCAAGGTTGTCAAGAACAAGCTGGCCCCGCCCTTCCGCGTGGCCGAGTTCGACATCATCTACGGCGAGGGCGTCAACCGCGAGGGCACGCTCCTCGACCTGGCGGTGGAGCGCAACCTGATCCAGAAGAGCGGCGCCTGGTTCTCCTACAAGGACCAGCGCATCGGCCAGGGCCGGGAGAACACCCGCAAGTACCTGCACGACCATCCCGAGGTCACCGACGAGATCGACGCCATCATCCGCAAGGAGCTCTTCAAGACCGGCGACGCCGCGACGGACATCGCCCCGGTGGAAGCCCCCACGGAGGAGGAGCTCCGCGACGAGACCGAGGATGAGCTGCTGGCCATGCTCGAGGAGACAGCGGAATAACGCGCTTTTGAAAATCGTCCCCGACATGAGGACGATTTTCTTGTGCGTTCCGTTGCGCTATTACGCCTTTTCGAGCATCTCCCGGCAGCGCGCCTGGTAGCAGGCCGCGGAGATCGCGCAGCGCAGGGCGTCCATGTCGGCGCGGGCGGGGAGCGCCTCGTGGAGCTCCGCCCAGTCCTGCCGGAAGCTCTCGTAGAGGGCGGCGGTGTCCGGGGCCTCCCCGGGGTGCAGGAGCTTCCGCAGGGAATCCAGGGGGGTCGCGGCCTTCAGTCCGCAGACCATCAGCAGCTGGGCCAGAGCTTCCCGGCTGTATTTCTTTCCGTCCGGACGGCGGATGATCCCGGCCTTCACATAGCTGTTGATCATGCCGGCGGTCACCTCGCCGGGGAAGCAGCGCTCCGTGAAGGTCAGGAGCTGGTCCATGTACAGGCCGAAATCCGGCAGCGCCTCCCAGGCGGGGAAAGCCTCCGGCTTCTTCTGGGTTTCCGACACGGCGCATCCTCCTCTGCTTTGTCATCGTGTAGATCATAACACGATTTTTTGATTTTCACAAGATCAAAACCTCTTGACAATCATTTTATTTTGATGTAATCTAAAATCGTATTCCAGATTAAATTGTGCCGGAGTTGATGTGCATGGAAAAGAAAATCTATCTCTGGGGCGATTCCATCGGGCGCGGCGTGGTCTATAACCCGGAGCGCCGCCGGTACTGCCTGGCGCGGACGCGCTGCGAGAAGCTGCTGGCGTCGAAAGGCATCCCGCTGGTGAACCGGGCCCGAATGGGCGCCACCATCGCCGAGGGCTACGCGGATTTCATGGCCACGGCCACGGAGGCCGAAGGCCTGGCCGTCATCGAGTACGGCGGCAACGACTGTGACCTCGACTGGCGGGCCGTGGCGGCAAAGCCGGAGGTCTTCCACGACGGGAAGACCCCCATCGCGGAGTTTGAGGAGATGCTGCGGCTCTTTGCGGCCTCCGCCCGGGAGCGGGGCCTGGAGCCCGTGCTGGTGCTGCCCCCGCCCCTGTACCCGGAGCGCTATTTCGACTGGGTCTGCCGGGACCTGGACCGGGAGGCCGTGCGGGGGTATCTCGGCGACGTGGGTCACATCGGCCGCTGGCACGCCTGCTATGTGGAGGCCATCCGCCGCGCCGCCCGGGACACCGGCAGCCGCGTGCTGGACTTTTACACGCCCTTCATGCAGGCCATGAACTTCCCGGAGCTGATCTGCCAGGACGGCATCCATCCCACCGAGGCCGGCCACGAGCTGATGGCCCGGGTCGCCATGCGCGCCCTGGCGCAGGCGGGCTGAGCGGCGGCCGCCCGGTTTTTCACCGCGGCGGGAGGAATCCGGCGCCGGATGACGAAAAGAATCATTGTTCGGCATGAACAATCCACGCAAAAGGAGCAAACGCCAATGCTTGAATTCAAATTCGATACACAGCTGCTCATCGAGGGCCATGACCTGGACGAGGACGTCATCGGGGATTACATCACCGAGCACTTCAAGGGCGACTGCCTGCTCTGCGTCGGCGACGACGAGCTGATCAAGATCCACTTCCACACCAACGAGCCCTGGCTCGTGCTGGCCTACGCCGCCACCTTGGGCGAGATCTACGACATCGTGGTGGAGAACATGGAGCGCCAGGAGCAGGGGCTGAAAGGGTAACTTGCGCAAAAGAAAACAAAAGTCAAACCGCCTGTGAAAGAAAACAACATCGAGGCTGATTGATCACCTTGCCCCGACGTTGTTTTTGGTTTTATTGCCATTCCGGAACTGCCTTGAAAGCTTCTTCTATCTCAGCATCTGAGACAGGATCCATGCCGTTGTCGTGTTCCGGGATTTTTTCGCTGGACCAATAGCTATATCTCGCTTCCATCACCCAATAGGCTTCCATCTCTTCGGAGGCTGCCGGAATCGTTTCACCCTTTCGCCACAAAGGCGTATATTGATCCGGGTCGCCCTGCCGGATTTCGTCCGGCTCGCTGTCCAGGATAGTCATGCACCATTTCCTGTTTGAAGAGATGTTTTGCGACAAGTTTTGAACAGGTGTTGTCGAGTAGTAAAGATAGATAACCTTTTGCCCGTTTTGAGTGACTTCAAGAACGTTCGGCATATTGTTATAATTCAGTTTTGTTCCGTCCACAGTTACGACAATCCGGCCATCCTGAAGCTTTGCGAGACTCAGGGGGTACTGGTGATTGTCAACAGTTACAGAATACCGGTTGTACAGTCTGTCATATAACAACATGCCGCCGAAGGCCGCGGTCATGCTGATAACAACCGCCAGCACGATGGCAATAATCCGGCGCTTCAGGCGTTTCATTTTCAGGGATCTGACAGCCTCTATGAACGCCTTTTGTTCTTTTTCAAATTCTGCTCTGGTCTCGGCCGGAAGATCCGCTTTCATCGCGTCATACTGCTTTTTGCATTCCGGGCAGGATGCGATGTGCGTCTCCACCATTTCCCTGCTCTCGTCGCTGGCCACCCGGTCCAGCACCAGCGGAATCAGGTCGCATACGATATTGCAATGATTCTTATTCATCCTTGTTCTCCTTCATGGCGTCCTGGAGGGACTGCCTGGCACGATAATAGGTGACCCGGGACCACGATTCGCTTTTCCCGAAGATCTCCGCGATCTGCGCATGACTCAGGTCACAGAAAGTCCGGAGTGTGAACACCTCTCGATAAGGCTCTGCCAGCCCATGGAGCAGCCGGTGCGCTGTCATTGCCTGCTCCCTGTTGCTGATTTCCTCCGTAAAGTCCTCAGCGTCCAGTAGCATATCCGGCAGAGGAATCTCATTCTTCTTTTTTCTGAGCGCATCAACATACAGATGCTTGGCAATGCCACACAGCCAGGTGTTGACGCTGCTTTGCCCGTCAAAGCGATGGATACTTCGGATCGCCTGATAAAACGTTTCCTGCGTCAGTTCCCGCGCCAGCTCCTCATTGCCGCATATCCGCATCAAAAAGGCTTTCACTGTCCCGCCATATTCACGGTATATGCGATCCATATCCGCCGTTGTGTCCACCTCCCTCCTGTCCGACTTTCCGTTATCTCCATTCCGGTACAGCCAGCTGCGCTCCCTCAAGCCGGCTAAGCCATACAGCATTCTCAATTGAGTCAACGATCGTCTTTGCTCCGTTTTCCGCAGTCGGTCGGCTATCCCACCATACCGCATATTCTGCTTCGAGCGCGAAATAGGCTTCCATATCCTCGGATGCCACGGGGATCGGCTCACCAGCTTTCCAAAGGGTGACATAACTGTCAGGCGTCCCCTGCCTGATTTCATCGACAGGTGGGTCACCTTCATTGTTCAGAACCGTCACGCACCACTTCGCTGCGCTCTTATCCGAATCATTGACTGAATAAACAGGAGCTTCCCGGAGGCAAACATAGACTAATTGTTTTCCATCGACAAACATATCCTCACATGAAGTCATGGTATCCGAATCGATCCATGTCGTATCTGCCGTGACCACGATCCGGCCATCCGTAAGCCGTGAGAGGTTCAATCGATAATGCGGGGTTTCGTCAGAAACAGGAGAAACCGTATCGACCAGCCCATCAAAAACACACATTCCTCCCCAGGCCAGACAGCCGCACAAGACCACCACCAGTGCTGTTGTTAAGAAGTGACTCATCCAGAACACGTCCTTTCGTTTGGTATGAAAGCTGCTTTCACCTCCTTTGTCGAAAGAGAAGAGAAAACGTTACAAAAAACAACAGAATCAAAATACCATCCGGAGGACGTTTTTATGTGAGATTATATGATTCCGATCAGCCCCGCCAGGAGCCCCAGGGCCCCGCACAGCAGCATCACCAGAATGGGCTTCCATTTGAATTTCCGCAAAGCGAAGAACGCGGCGGCAAAGAGCAGAACGCCGAAGAGGTTGAAATCCCCGGACGCGATCCGGTCCCGGCCGCCGAAGGCGATCTGCAGGAGCATGTTGAGCCCGGCGGCGACGATCAGGGCCACCACCGCGGCCCGCAGGACGGACAGCACCTTCTGCAGGGCCGGAAGCTCGCGGTAGCGCCGGTAGAGGAACGCCAGCAGGGAAACGATGACCAGGGACGGCAGGATGTAGCCGGCGGTGGCGGCCAGCGCGCCGGGCAGGCCCGCCATCTTCAGGCCAACGAAGGTGGCGCCGTTGATGGCGATGGGGCCGGGAGTCATCTCCGCGATGGTGGCCAGGTCCATGAATTCCGCCTGGGTCAGCCAGCCGTAAAGGTCCACAGTCTGATTCTGGATCAACGGGATGGCCGCGTAGCCGCCGCCGACGGAAAAGACGCCGATCTGCAGGAAGCAGAGGAAAAGCTCGGTCAGGATCACGGCCGGCCACCCCCTTCCGCGGCCCGGAACAGGGCCAGCGCCACACCCGCCGCCGCCGCGCCGAGGATGACCCAGATCACGTTGACCCCGAGGAAGAAGGTCGCCGCGAAGGCGAGGGCCATCACGGCCGCGTGGAGCGCCTTCATCGGCCCTTTCATGACCTTCAGCCCCAGGGAGAGCGCGGCGTCCAGGATCACCGCCGCCACGCCGCTCTGCATGCCTCGCAGCGTCAGCGCCACATAGCGGTTTTCCGCAAACTGCCGGTAGAACAGGGAGATCAGCGAGAGGATGCCCACCGGCGGGATCACCGTGCCCAGGACCGCCGTCAGCATGCCGGCCACGCCGGCCATCTTCCAGCCCACCAGGATGGCGGCGTTCACCGCGATGGGGCCCGGGCAGGACTGGGCGATCGCGGTCATGTCCAGCATCTCCTGCTCGTCCAGCCAGCCCAGTTCATCCACAAAGCGCCGCTTCATCAGCGTGACGATGACAAACCCGCCGCCGAAGGTGAACGCGCTGATGGAAAGCATGCTCAAAAACAGCGTCAGGAGGATCTTCCCCCTGCGCTGTTCGGATGACGGCCCCGCCGTCTTTTCACGGTTATTTCCTGAGCTCATTCACAACCCCGCACACGGCCGCGTACACCATACCGATGCCCGCCAGCACGAAGGGCATCGTCGTGGCGTTGAGGCGGACGAGGATCACAACGCCGAGCACCACGGCCAGCCCGGCCATGATGATCTCCGCGTTCAGCCCCATGGTCTTCCAGTTCGCCAGCACATACTGCAGGCCCGCCAGGATCAGGCCCACGCCGAGGATGACGTTCAGGATCTTGTCAAAACTGTTCAGGTGGGTCAGGATCCAGATGCCCAGCGCAATGCCCGCCGCCGCGACCAGGAGCGTGATCAGGTCGTTGCGGCTGCGG
>OCTX012273162.1_pt1 | contig 12785 bp, 5 predicted proteins | sample 1539691 | NCBI WGS metagenome assembly OCTX01 (sample SAMN02144231, study PRJEB22623) | gut metagenome | biome: sheep rumen | host: Ovis aries | place: New Zealand
CCCCAAGGACTACGTCAAGTGGGCCATGCCCGAGACCGTGGACATCAAGGTCCGCCGGGTGGAGATCAACCACGTCGTCACCCACAACTTCCGGGTGGTGAACTACCCCACCGTGGTGGACGACGCCTGGCTTGCCACCGTCATGAGCTACCCCGGCACCAAGGTGGTGGTCAAGTGCCGTCCCATGGACCGGGCCAAGGCCATCCGCTCCATCGACCACTCCCTGATGGAGCTGCGGGGCCAGTGGAGCGCCACCGGCGTGGACTCCAAGCGCATGGAGATCGAGAGCCACATCAGCACCCTCCAGGAGCTGCTGGCCACCCTCCAGAGCGACAGCGAGTCTCTGCTGGAGTGCAGCATCTACATCACCGCCTACGACATCACCGCCACCCGAAACAATCTCCGCATCCCCCAGCCGCCCGAGAGCATCCTGCCCACCATCAACGACATGAAGCGGAACGTCCGCCGCACCTGGCAGGAAAACGGCTTCCGGCTGAACAACATGGAATTTGATCAGGTCCAGGCCTTCATCGGCGCTCAGGTCAGCGCCTACGACCCCATGGCGAAGGAGGCCAGAGGCATCTCCAGCAACACCATGGCCGCCTGCTTCCCCTGGGTCTTCGCCCACATCTCCGACGAGGGCGGCGTCCGTCTGGGCGAGAGCGACGGGCTGCCCGTCTTCATCGACTTCTTCCGGCGGGACAGCGAGCGGGTCAACTCCAACATGGTCATCGTGGGCAAATCCGGCTCCGGCAAGTCCTACGCCACCAAGTCCCTGCTGGCGAATCTGGCCGCCGAGGACGCCAAGATCTTCATCCTGGACCCTGAAAACGAATACACCGAGCTGGCCGCCAATCTCCACGGTCAGATCATCAACGTGGGCAACGCCCAGTACGGGCGGCTCAATCCCTTCCAGATCATCACCGCGCTGGAGGACGACGAGGCCGGCGAGGACGGCCCCGGGGGCAGCTACGCCACCCACCTGCAGTTCCTGGAGGAATTCTTCCGGCAGATCATGCCCGACTGCGGCAAGGACGCCATGGAATACCTGAACACCCTGGTGGACCGGGTCTATCTGAACCGCAACATCACCCCTGAGACCGACCTTTCCAAGCTGCGCCCCGGCGACTACCCCGTCTTCGACGATCTCTACGACGAGGTGCTGCGGGAGTTCCAGTCCAGCGACAATCCCTTCACCCGGGACCTGCTGCGGACCCTGATGAACTACATCGCCAAGTTCTCCACCGGCGGACGCAACGCCAACATCTGGAACGGGCCCAGCACCGTCACCACCGACGAGAACTTCACGGTCTTCAACTTCCAGTCCATGCTGGCCAACCGCAACAACACCATCGCCAACGCCCAGATGCTGCTGGTTCTGAAGTATCTGGACAACGAGATCATCAAAAACCGGGACTACAACACCAAGTACCGGGCCAGCCGGAAGATCGTGGTGGTCATCGACGAGGCCCACGTTTTCATCGACAGCAAGTTCCCCATCGCCCTGGACTTCATGTTCCAGCTGGCCAAGCGCATCCGGAAATACAACGGCATGCAGATCGTCATCACCCAGAACATCAAGGACTTCGTGGGCTCCGAGGAGCTGGCCCGGAAATCCACCGCCATCATCAACGCCTGCCAGTACAGCTTCATCTTCTCCCTGGCTCCCAACGATATGCAGGACCTGGTGACCCTGTACGAGAAGGCCGGCGGCATCAACGAGAGCGAGCAGGAGCAGATCATCCAGGCCCCCAGAGGCCAGGCCTTCACCATTCTGAGCCCCTCCGCCCGCAGCACCTTCCAGGTGGCCACCAATCCCGGCATCACCGCCATGTTCGAGACCCGGGACTGGCACAGCCAGTACTTCACCGGCGAGGGCGGCCCCGAGAACTGGGAGGACTTCGTGGCCCAGAGCCGGGAGGCCCACGCCCAGGCCGTACAGGCCAGAGGCCGCCGGGAGAGCGAGGCCGTGCCCGCCGGGGCTTACGCCCAGGGCGGCGTGACCTTCCGGGAATACGCCGCGGACGAATACCGCCCCGACAACGACTACGCCGGAGACGAGGAGGAGCTCCCCGAGCTGCCCGAGCTGGACGACGACGAGATCGAGGCCCGGCTCCAGGCCCGCCGGGAGGCCATGACAGAATCCATTTCCCCGGCCTCCCGCCCCGCGGAGCAGGCTCCCATGAGCGAAATGCTGGGGCTCTTCGCCTCCGCGGTGAGCAAGATGTCCGAGGCCATTGACAACCTGAGCAGCAAGCCCGCCGCGGCCCCCGCCCCGGTGATCCCCGGCGCGGCGGCAGCCGCCCTCGCGGCGGCGGCCGCCCCGGAGCCCGAGCCTCCCGCTCCCCGCAGCGAGGTGCTGGAGAACCTGGAGGCCCGTCTGCAGGCCCAGGCCGACGAGCTCAGACGGCTGCGGGAGGAGAACGAAGCCCTCCGCGCCGGCGGCCTGACCCAGGAGGAGGAGACGGAATTCCCGGACGACGAGGACGAGGAGGACCTGAACGCGGACCTGAGCTTCGAGGACGAGGACGACGAGGGCTCCGGCGACGACAGCTTCAGCCGGGAGGCCGAGGACGGCGCGCTCTTCGATCTGCTGCTGGAGGACGACGACAACAGCGACCTGGACGCCGACTTCTTCTCCGACGACGAGGACGACGAAGACGAGGACGAGAACGACGAAGACGAGAACGACGAAGACGAGGACGAGGACGACGAGGACCTGGATGAGGACCTGGACGACGACGAGGACGACATCCTCTCCTCCTTCTTCAGCTTCTCCAACGAGCTGAAGACCATGACGGTCTTTGAGAAAATGCGCTTTGACGGACGCACCACGGAAACCATCAGCTTTGAGACTCTGGAGGGCCTGGTCCAGGCCCAGCGCGAGCGCAGACGCCAGGAGCGCCTGAACGCCAACGCGGACCAGGTCTGATAAGGAGCGTGACAGAATGTATCAAATCAGACGGCAAAAGAGCCCCGCGCAGCGGCTGCGGGAGCTCCTGCGGGCCCGGGGCCGGCGGCTGCTGGCCATGAGCCTGGCGCTCTGCCTCTTCTGCGGGCTGCTTTGGAGCCCCGTCGCGGCAGAGGAGATCCATCCCCCCGCTTCCTCCTCCCAGGAGGAGGCGCCCCCCATCGCGGCCCCCAGCAGCACGGAAGGCGTCATCACCCCGGCGGACACCGCGCCCCAGCCCGGCGAGACCTCCCCCGTGCCCAGCAGCACCAACGCGGCGGAGTTTCCCGTACAGCCGGAGACCGAGCCCACCGTCACCGAGCCCACGGAGCCCCTGGTGGTGAACGACGTCTCCAGGACCAACAGCTCCGAGGAGGCCGTCTCCGCCGGGACCAGGGTGAGCAACACCTATATCCTGGAGGTGAGCACCGGCTCGGTGCGGAACGGCGGCGTGGCGGACAACGTCAACTACTTTGTCATCTACTACAGCTCCGGCGCCGAGCACCGCTCCGAGGTGATTTTCCCCTGCCGCGACGGCATCCAGCGCAGCGTGGACGCTGCCTCCGCCATCGCCAACCGGGACAGCCGCCGCCAGATGGTGGCCGACACCTTCGGCTACACCACCCCCGCCCTGCGGGACCACGTCGGAATGCACTCGGTAAAAACGGACCAGTTCCTCTTTACCACCCCCAAGCCCATCAGCTCCATCGACCGCATCCAGATCTTCGGCAAGGCCATGGAGGTCATGAACGAGGACGGCACCACCTCCACCCTGAAAAACGACTGGGCCTGCCAGGGCATCCGGATCTACGACGTGCTGGATCTCTACGGGGAGGAAATGTACGGCTGGTATTCCGAGGAGGGCTACATTGACTTCTCCGGCGAGATCATCGCGGACGTGGTCATGGCCTCCGGCGGCGGCACCTTCCAGTGGAACAGCACCGGCGGCGTCTTCAACATCACGCCCCCCGACGTCAGGGGCGGCGTGGCCGGCTGCGATCTCATCAACACCCAGGTGGCCGCCACCTACAGCCGGGACCACAACGTGGGCCGCGACCACTTCTCCCAGGCAGCCAACCGGGTCTTCCTCCGGCTGGACCTGGCCGACAGCGGCGGCGCGGGCTTCGAGTGTCTGGCGGGCTCCTACGAGGCCGGCAGCCACACCACGGTCAGCGACCTGAAGCTCTGCGAGACAGCCGCCGTCACGGTGCGCTATGAGGACGTCTACGGCTGTCTGCGGGACGTCACCCTGCCCCTGGTGATCAACTCTCTGGGCTGGACCATGGAGGCTCTGGGGAACGTGGAGATCGCCGGCTTCGGCCAGCAGGGCACCAACGTCGTCCTTTCCGCCATGCTCCCGGATTTCGACTCCCTGCGCTCGGTCCGCATGGTCCTGGGCGAGGAGAACGCGGCGGCAAAGGCCCATCTCATCACCACCGAGGCCGCGGCGGGCAACGCCCTCCGGGCCAGCCGCGTCACCGCCTCCGCCACCGACGAGATCTCCTATCTCTGCTTCGCGGCCTACGCCAGCGCCTCCGTCAACATCCGGCAGGAGGGCGCCCAGCTGCGCTACGTCTTCACCCCCGGCGCCCGGAACCCCGTGCGGTACTACACCGCCGGCAGCAGCGCCGGTCTGCGCATGGCCCCGGGCAAGGAGGAGACCCTCTCCCTCAACGATTACCACGACAACCTGACCGTGAGCCCCATCGACCGGCAGGAGCGTTATCTCATCACCATCTCCACGGATAACGTGGACAACGCCGGCACCAACGCCGACGTCTATCTCCGCTTCACCTATCTGAATATGAAAGACAAGGAGGTCGTCAGCGACGAGTACCGGGTGCGGGACTACGTCCGGCAGTTCTACGGCGAGTGGCCCGGCAATCAGAACGATTTTGCCTACCGCTACGGAATGCGGGCCCAGGGCACCGTCCAGCTGATGATCCCCCTGCAGAACGTCAAGCAGTTCAAGTCCGTCTCCATCCGGCTGGACGGCAACGACGAGTGGCAGTTCAAGGGCCTCCAGATCCAGATGGTCCGGAGCTACGACAACCGGGTCCTGCGCTGGCAGGAGATCGACGACCAGGGTCTGAAGTCCCATCTGCTGATCAGCCGGGCCGTTTCCGCCCAAAGCGTCTGCTTCGCCATCGGTCAGGTCTACAGCGACGAGAATCCCCCCGTGCCCCCCGATGATGAAAACTGGCAGCCCGGCACGCTGATCCAGGACGACCATCAGGTCCATGAGTTCAACGGCCAGAGCCGGGAGGTGGACGCCCGGGACGAAATCGACTGGGCCAGCCTGCGCAACTTCATGAGCTACGAGGACACCCTCCAGGATCTGGGCTTTGACCGCAAGAGATGCAATTACGAGGTGCAGGTCAACGTGGCCGGCGACAAGGTCAACGAGGACGACGACGACTGCGGCTCCGCCAACCTGTTCTACTTCCAGCTGGTCTTCGACTACGGCAACAGCGGCTGCGTGCTGGCAAACCAGCAGCTGCCCTCCGACTCCTTCCGCACCGGCACCCAGGCCAAGTTCACCATCCCCACCGCCCAGGACTACGGCGACCTGCTGGCCATCCGCATCATTCCCGACGACCAGGACAGCAACAGCAACATCTACGATAAGCTGAAGATCAGCTCCATCACCGTCCGGAAGGTGACCACCGGCAAGATCAGCCCCACCTGGACCGCGGACAGCGCCTCCGCTGACGGCCTGGGCTGGGTGGGCATCGAGCCCAGAGACGCCGGCGCCGCGGTCTCCATCCGGGGCAGCGAGGGCCGCTCCATTCTGGAGCTGTCCCACCGCTACAACATCACCAAGGCCAGCTACAGCACCAAGCTCCTCATCAGCATCACCACCGGCGCCTACGCCACCACCCCCAAGACCGGCAACAACGGCGAGGAATACATGCTTACCGACCCGCAGCTGGTGGGCGGTATGTCCATGAGCCTGAAGTACTACGACCACAACGGCAAGCTGGTGACGGTAGACCCCTTCGACATCGTTCACGCCATCAACGATTACGACGGCCTCAAGGACAGCCACACCCGTACCGTAGACGGCGTCTCCACCACCGTGGACTACTGCGTCAGCTCACCGGATTACCAGTTCCGGGGCGGCAAGACCGACAACTTCTTCGTGGACGTGGACAACATCGCCTCCCTGGTGGAGGCCCAGCTCCAGATCCGCAGCAGCGTGGTGACCTATTGGAACATCACCAATATCACCGTATATCAGCTCCAGGGGCCCGGCACCCGCTATATCAACAGCAACGGCGAGTACGACTACAAGTACCCCGCGGGCCAGGAGCTGCTGTACAAGGCCACCTGGAACCGGGAGGAGAATCTGGTCAAGGACGTGCAGATCTACCGGGTGGAGGACAACGACTCCATCGCCACCGTAGACATCGCCTTCAACGAGAACGCCTTCGAGGCATACGACGCCGAGGGCTGGGATTCCACCGTCACCCGGGAGCCCGCCTCCAAGGACGATATGCTGAACCTGTTCATCTATCCCTCCACCGAGAGCGCGGCCACCGATCCCTCCAAGTATGAGCTCTTCGCGGACGTGCTCTACACCGACACCCTGACCCACAGTCCCCAGCGGAACTCCTTCGGCAGCCTGAATCTCACCACCGACAGCTCCGGCCGTCCCTGCTTCTACGCGCTGGGGCTCAACACCAGCTATCTGGAGAGCATCTCCGGCGTGGACGTCAAGACCCAGACCATCTACCCGGTCCACGCGCCTCTGAGCTACGGCGTGATCCAGCGCATCCGAAGCGGCGTGCTCATCGACAGCTACTATCTCATCAGCTCCGGCAACGCCGACAGCGGCCTGACCATGCGCATCGCCAACCAGCCCAGCGGGCAGAACGTCCAGCGGGTGCTGATGCAGTTCACCGACGACATGAGTCCCCAGTCCCTGATCCCCGATGAAAAGGACCTGGCCGTGGCCCTCTACTTCACCACGGACGACGCCTACGGCAGCGAGCTGCGCACCAAGTACGTCACCCTCACCGACCAGGGCATCCAGGAGATCAAGCCCGGTCAGGTGGTGGAGCTGGACTTCAGCATCATGAACCTCAAGGAGATCGTCGGTCTCGGTCTGGTGAACATGGGCCGTCTGGAGGACTCCATCGCCCGGGCTGTGGTGCTGGAGCAGCTGCCCAGCGGCGAGGTCACCGGCAAGTGGAGCTTCCGCAGCACCATGACCCCCGCCCGTACGCCCCTGCGTATGGATCTGGACGGGGTGGTCACCGTGCTGGATCTGGATATCGCCACCGCCCTCAGCGACGCCAGCCTCAACAGCGGCACCACGGGGCCCGTGCGGATGATCGTGGGCTACCTGGACGCCCAGGGCGTCGCCAGGGAGCGGACCTACGAGGACATCCGCCCCTACGTGGACTCCCGCAACGCCTTTATGGCCGGCTCCACCGACCATCTGCGGCTGCTGATCCCCGACGTGGAGGAGCTGCGCTGGCTCTCTCTGGAGCCCCTCAACGGCACCGACGGCGTCACCGCCACCTGGAAGATCGCCAGCGTCTCCACCATGACCGATCTGTCCGGTCTCACCCTCACCAGGGTGCTGAACCAGATCGCTGAGGCCGGGAAGCCTCCCGTGCGGGTCAGCCTGGCGGAGCTGCTGATGTCCGGTCTGGTCTCCCTGATCCGCAGCCCCGAGGAGATCGGCACGCCCTCCGGCGATTACACCATCCCCACCAACAACTATCTGGACGTGGTGCTGAACGTCGGAGACGGTCTGCGCATCGTCCCGCGGCTGGAGGGCTCCACCGAGGACCTCAACGTGACCCTGAACCGCCTGGATCCCAGCACCGGGGCCCTGGGCCGTCCGGACCTGATGGATACCCGCGGCTATACCGCGGCGCTGCTGGAGCAGTACGCCCAGGCCGCCGAGGAGAAGGGCAACGTCAACGAGGCCGCCGTATGGCGCTCCGTGGTGCCCGACAGCGGCACCTGGGAGGTCGTCCAGAGCGGCAATCCCGGAGAGAGTCCCAAGGTGGACGCGGTGGTCTTTATGCCGCCGCACAACTACACCGGCAGCGCCATCTCCTACCGGATCACCCTCACCTCCCAGGAGAACCCCGGCGTCAGCGTTTGGGTGAATCTCAGCGTGCCCGCGGAGACGAACCCCGTCACCGAGCTGCTGGCCGAGGCCAGAGCCCAGGACAGCGCCGGAGGCGGCGGCTCCCACCAGCACACCATCACCTATACGCCGCGGCTGGAGCCCACCTGTATCCAGGCCGGTCACGAGGAGTATTACAGCTGCGCCGGCTGCCAGAAGTACTTCAGCGACGCCCTGGGCAAGACGGAGATCCCCGACGTGGAGATCCTCACCCTCGCGGCCCTGGGGCACAGCTGGGGCGAATGGAGCCCTGTGAAGGATACGGCCGGCAATGTTACCGGCTATCACACCAGGACCTGTAAGCGCTGCGGCGAAACCGAAACCGCCTCCTGCGTCTACGGCAGCTACATCTCCAACGATGACGGGACCCACCACAGAACCTGCCCGGACTGCGGCGGCGTCGAGACCCAGGCCTGCTCCTTCCCGCCTCCCACCGTGGTAGACGGCAAGAACCATTTCGAGTGCAGCCGCTGCGGCTATTCCTACGACGAGGAGATCCCCACCCAGCCCGCGCCCACGGACCCCACCACACCCTAAGGAGACAGCATCATGTCTGACGAACTGATTTTTGACAGCGAACGCCTGGCCCGGAAGGCGGCGAAAAAACGCCTTCTGATCCCTCTGCTGGTGCTGGCCGCCGTGCTGATCGCCGCCCTGATCCTTGCCCTGATCCTGCGGGGCAGCAAGGGCGAGCAGCACCGGGGCGGCGAGGCCACCGATTATCCCTACGTCTGGACCCTCAAGGCCAACGGCGACGCGGAGCTGACGGTTCCCCACGAGGACCTGCCCGAGGGCCGCTGGGACCTGAAGGACGGGGAGGAAAGCCTCCCCGCCCTCCGGGTCACCCGGCAGGAGAAGGAGGGCTCCGACGGCACCGTCTTCCTGCTCCATCCCGAGGCCGAGGGCCGCAGTCTCTTTACCCTGGTGCTTCTGGGCCCGGGGGAGAGCCCGGCCAAGGGCTATGAGATGACCCTGCTGGCGGAGGTCAGCCGGGTCGAGGAGCAGCTCAGCGTTTCCCTGCTGAACGCCTCCGGCACCCGCCTCCAGACGGAGCTCTCCGGCGGCGCGGACAGCGAAAACCCCTATCGTATCTTCACCAACCAGCGTAACGAGCTGGTGATCTCCCTGCCCGTCTCGGAAAGCGAGATGGACTGGGAGTATGAGCTCCCCCAGGGGGAGGACAGCCTGGAGCCTCTGGGCCTGCTCTATGAGGACGGGCTGATGAATCTCTATCTCCGGGCCGGCGCGGCGCCGGGCCCCGCCCAGCTGGTGCTGCGCAGCCGGCAGGCCGCCGCGGAGCTCCGTCTGTCCCTGGAAACCGGGGCGGACGGCTCCCTGAAGGTCCTGAGCCACGAGGCCGACTACGGCGAAAAGCCCAGGCAGGAGACGGTCCCCGACACCACCTTCAACCCCCATCAGTATGACCTTGCGGAGACGGGGCCCTATGAAACGGCTCCCACGGGGCCCGAGGGAGACCTCGCCAAGGAGGAATCCCACGTCTACCCCCAAAACAGCGAGCTTCCCGTGGACACCTGGGTGGAGGAACCCGCCCCATGAGCCCCGCGCGCGGAAAGAGAGGTAATGCCTTATGATTAAGAAAGCCTGGAGCGAGCTCATAGAGCATCTGCGCTCTCTGGACAGGAAGACCGTCGCCCTCTACGCGGCGATCTTCCTGGTGTCCTCCCTGCTGCTGGGCACCCTGGTGCGCTTCATCGTGGAAAACGTCAGCGCCAGCCTGGGCAACGGCGGCTGGCACTTCCGCTGGCGGCTGTTCATCGAGCCCCTGACCTGGCTGGTGGGCGTGGTCATCGATCTGCTGATGGCCTCCATCTACGCCCTGAACGGCGGCTTCCGCTCCGCCAACAAGGGGACCCGGATGCTGAAGGGCAAGGGCGGCGAGAAGGACCGCATCGAGGGCTCCCTGGAAAACAGCCGCTTCCTCACCGATGAGGAGCGGGACAAGTATTTCCCGCCCTTCACCTACGAAACCCTGCCCGAGGCCAAAAATGACGGCGTTCCGGCCCGGGCGGTGCTGGACAAGCACGGCCGCCTGGTGGGCAACTTCAAGCCCGGCGTCCACGCCCTGGTCATCGGCGCCACCGGCTCCGGCAAGACCACCACCTTCATCAACCCCATGATCCAGCTCATCGGCGCCACCAACTGCGGCTCCTCCATGATCATGACCGACCCCAAGGGCGAGCTTTTCGACCTGCACTCCGGCTATCTCAAGAGCCGCGGCTACAACGTCATGGTGCTGGACCTGCGCGACACCTATTCCTCCAGCCGCTGGAATCCCCTGGAGCCCATCTGGGACGCCTATCAGGAATACCTGCACCTGGGCTCCGGCATCGTGGCCCACATCGACTCCATGGCCGACTATCCCGATCTCAAGCGGATGGACGGCGAGCCCCAGGGCGACGAGCCCTGGATCGAGTGGAACGGCAGGGCCTACATCGACGCCGAGCACTGCAAGGATGACGTGGGCGTGGAGCGGCAGAAGATCTACGACGCCATGTACGAGGACCTCAGCGACCTGGTGGGCGGCCTGATCCCCGTCCAGAACGAGAAGGACCCCCTGTGGGAGAAGGGCGCCCGCAGCATCGTCCAGGCCACGGTCCTGGCCATGCTGGAGGACAGCGCCGATCCCCGCCTGGACATGACCAAGGAGAAGTTCAATCTCTTCAACGTCAGCAAGGCCCTCACCGACAACACCAACAACTACCAGAATCTGAAGGAATACTTTGAGGGCCGCAGCAAGCTCTCCCAGGCCTATCAGCTCTCCCGGCAGGTGCTCAGCGCCCCGGAGGCCACCCTGGGCTCCTATATGTCCATCACCATGGACAAGCTGAGTCTCTTCAATGACCGGGGCCTCTGCGCCCTGACCTCCGCCACCGACATCAAGGCGGAGAAGTTCGCCTACGAGCCCACCGCCCTCTTCCTGAAGATCCCCGATGAAAAGGACACCCGCCACTCCCTGGCCTCCCTCTTCATCCTCTCCACCTACAAGGCGCTCATCAAGGTGGCCACCGATCTGCCCGGCCAGACCCTGCCCCGGAACGTCTACTTCATCATGGACGAGTTCGGCAATATGCCCAAGATCGACAAGTTCGGCCAGATGATCACCGTGGGCCGTTCCAGAAAGATCTGGTTCAGCATGGTGGTCCAGTCCTTCGTCCAGCTCACCAACGTCTACGGCAAGGAGGTCGCGGACATCGTCATCGGCAACTGCGGCGTCAAGATGTTCATCGGCTCCAACGATACCGATACCTGCAAGATGTTCTCCGAGATGTGCGGCAACATGACCGTCCGCACCAGCTCCACCTCCAGCTCCCTGGGCAGCAAGGCGGGGGATATCAACGTCTCCACCAATACCCAGGTGCGCCCGCTGATCTACCCCAGCGAGCTGCAGCGGCTGAACAACCAGGAGAGCACCGGCAACAGCATCATCGTCTCCTTCAACTCCTTCCCGCTGAAGACCAAATACACCCCCAGCTACAAATGTCCCTTCTATAAGTTCGGTCCCATGGATCTGAGCGAGATTCGCAGCAACATCTTCCGGGCTGACGAGGTCTACTACGATCTCTCCGTCCGAAACGAGAAGATCCTGGGCGCTGCCGGAGCCTGAGACCGGGAAAGGAGACTGGCAACGTGAAAAAAGAAGCCAAGCAGGAGATCCGCAAGGCCCTCCTGGGCCGGGTCGCCCCCTCGGACGACGGCCGACTGGTGGTGGCCGGCCTGCGGCAGGCCATGCCCCTGGGCGTCATGGACGGCGCCATCGGCGTGCGTTTTCTGGGGATCTGCAAAAAATCCCGGGCGCTGAAGGTCAGCTGCCCCCCGGAGAAGGCCCGCCGCATCGCATTTTCGGTGCTGCAGGACCAGGGCCGCATCCTCTATCTGGATCAGCAGCCCCAGGCCGCGGCCTGTCTGATCCGCTACGTGCTCACCCGCCCGGTGGTGCTGATCTTCGACTACCAGGAGGAGCGCCCCGTCCTTACCGCCTGGACCGGGCGGGGCCTGGGCTCCTGGATCTCCCTGCGCCGGGCGCTGAAGGGCTTCCAGAACCGGATGCCCAAGGCCTTCGAGCTCTCCGACGAGCCCCTGCCCGCCGACAGAGAGAAGGCCGAGGCCAAGGCCAGAGCCCGGCAGCGGAGGCTGGAAAAGAAGGCCCAGCGCAAAAGCAAGAAAGCCAAACAGGACGGCGCCAAGCCACCCGCTTCCGGTGCGTCCCAGTAACCCAAAGGAGGAAGAAAAATGAGTCTGAACCTGGATCTGATCAACCGCGGCGCCGAGGGGGAGCTTGTCCTCACGGGGCGTCTGGATTCCAACACTTCTGTGGAGGCGGAAAAGCGCATAGACGAGCTGACCCAGCGCTTTGACCTGCTGATTCTCAACATGAAGGACCTGGACTACATCTCCAGCGCCGGTCTTCGCATCCTGAAGCGGGCCTACATGACCATGCGGCGGAAGGGCGGCAGCCTGAAGATCAAGAACGTCAACAAGCTGGTGATGGAGGTCTTCGAGGTCACCGGCTTCGCCGGTCTGCTGGAGTTTATCTGACCAGCGTCAAACAAGCATCGGCCCGGGCAGGCTGTCCGGGCCGATGCCGTAAAGGGAGAGAAACGATATGGCAAAGGAAGCAAAGCGCGTCCCCGCGGAGCCCCTCCGGGCCGACCCCATCCTGCCCGGAGA
>OCTX012248038.1_pt1 | contig 12783 bp, 8 predicted proteins | sample 1539691 | NCBI WGS metagenome assembly OCTX01 (sample SAMN02144231, study PRJEB22623) | gut metagenome | biome: sheep rumen | host: Ovis aries | place: New Zealand
AGGCCAGTTAACCTTCAAACTGCAGAGCAAATCATACTTGTCACCTGCAACTTGGCACTTGTCACTTTCCAAAGGCTACTAATAGCAAACAAAGGGCCTCTCCATGTGCTTGGAGAGGCCCTTTGCGTATCTGGAGAAGCCCTTTGCGTATCTGGAGAAGCCCTTTGCGTATCTGGAGAAGCCCTTTGCGTATCTGGAGAAGCCCTTTCGAAATGTGGAAAGGGCCTTTCTTATTTCTTGGCTTGTTCTTCTTCTTCCAGCCGGTGAGTGACCATTCCGAAGCCGAAGATAGCAACGGCAGTATACCCAAGCAGGGGAATGATGAACGGGATGATGAGGTTTGTGGCGTCGGCAATGATGCCCATCAGAAGGAATCCGCAGCCGCCCACCGGTGTCATCATGAGGATGGACGATGCGCTCTTGGTGAGGCTGCCCAGTCCGCGTACGGCCAAAGAGAAGATGGTGGGGAACATGATGGCCTCGAACAGGTAGATGCCCAGCAGGGCCACCAACGAGACAATGCCCAGATTCATTAAGACGGTCATGGTGCACACCACGCAGCCGATGCCGCAGATGAACAGCATACGCTCTGGCACGATGTGGCGCATGATCCAACTGCCGCAGAAACGGCCCACCATGAAGAAGGCCAATGCCCCGGTGAGCACCATTGATGCGGTGCGGTCGGTCATCCAGCCCTGACCGGTGACGAAGTTGATGAAATAGCTGTTGATGGATATCTCGGCCACCTCATACGACAGCAGGGCGATGAGGCCATAGACGAAAGTCTTGTGTTTCCATATTTTCAATAGCGGCTCGCGGCCGTATTTTGCTTTCTCCTCCAAACCGTCGTTGTGCTTGATTTCCGGCAGGTTGACACGTGCGAAGATGAATGCGATGCACAGCACGAGAACGCCCAGCACGGCATAGGGAATGGCTACGTTGCTGCTCTCTCCGCTGTTGTTGAACAGAAACTGTCCGACAACAAATGTGGCAAAGAGGCATCCCAGACCGTTGAACGACTGCGAGAAATTCAGTCGGCTGGTCGATGTCTCCTTCGGTCCCAACTCGGTGACGTAAGGATTGGCTGCTGTCTCAAGGAATGTCAGTCCGCAGCCGATGATGAACAAGGCACCCAGGAACGCATAGAACGTGCCGGCCTCCGAGCCGGGGATGAACAGCAAGGCTCCCATTCCGAACAGTAGCAGACCGAACACCACGCCACGGCGGTAGCCGAAGCGGTTGATGAACAAACCGGCAGGGATGGCCATCAGGAAATAGCCCATATAGGTGGTGACCTGGATGAGCGACGACTGGGTAATCGATATCTGCAACTCGTTCTGGAAGTGCTTGTTCAGCACGTCGAGTATGGCACGGGCGAATCCCCAAAGAAAAAATAAGGACGTAATAAGAGCAAAGGGTATCAGATACTCTTTGCTCGTCAGTTTAGCGTTTTTGTTAGTCATCTTCTCCTAAATGACAAGCGTCAAGTGGCACACGTGACATGATCTTCCGCCGTTTCAGGGTTTCTCAGCTCATATCACACCTACCACTTGCCGCTTGCTACTTCAATATTTTGTATACTTTATTTCTCCGGCTCAATCATCTTCCAGATGCCAGCAGCGCATGCAGCACCAATGAACGGACCTACGATGAATACCCACAGGTCGGTGAGTGCCTGGCCACCCTCGAAGAGTGCGGGACCGATAGAGCGGGCGGGGTTCACCGATGTGCCGGTGTAGTGAATACCTACAAGGTGGATAAGAATCAGCGACAGACCGATGGCCAGGCCTGCGAAGTTGTTGGTGGCACCGTTGGTCTTGGCGGTAGCACCCAGCACTACCAACACGAAGATGCAGGTAAGCACAATCTCAACAATCAGACCGTTGGTCTGGCTGGCTGCACAAGCATTGGCACCTGTGGTGGTACCCTCGGCCAGTCCGGGAGAGGTGGAAACAATCAGATAAAGCACGGCGGCTGCAATGATGGCACCAATGACCTGGAAGATCATGTACATGCCACAGTCTTTGCTGTTCATACGGCCGCTGAGATAGCAACCTAATGTGATGGCGGGATTGATGTGGCAACCACTGATGCCGCCAATGGTGTAAGCCATGGCTACGACTGCCAGACCGAATGCAACGGCTGTGCCTACTACTGACGCTGCGTCAACGCCACAATTCAAACTCACGGCTGCTCCGCAACCGAGAAGTGTAAGTACGAACGTACCTACCATTTCTGCTAAATACTTTTTCATAACCTTCTGTTTTTAAATCATTAATTGTATGAACTAGTGCTGCAAAAATAAAAAAAAAAATAATACGTTGCAACATTTTTGTCAAAAAATGTTTAATCCTGTTCTTCTTTCTCCTTCATTTGCCTATTTTTCGTGAATATCGAAATAGCCGAAGTCGGCATAGCCATTGCCTTCAGCAAACATGCCAATCACCACTCCAGTGAAGCCGCCGGCCACCTCGGTGCTCATCAGGCTGCAGTTCAGCTCGCACAACCTGCGGAACGGTCCGTTGCCGTCTTGATACTCAAAGCGATACAACTCACCATCGCTGCTGATGCGCAGTTTTACGGCAGCCGACTTGACTGGCTCTTCATTCACCACGTAGTAGATATTCTTCAACTTGCATTTCACCCCCACATAGCCATTGTTCACGCAGAGGTCGATATGCCCGTCGTGAATCTGGTAGACTGTCAGTCCTGCCTCTGCTCCGTTGCTATTCACCATGGTCTCCACCGTCACGCGGGGACTCTCCTGTCGGCGGCCGATAAACGTAGGATGGTCGTTGTCGTTCAGCCGCCGGCCGCCATAGAGCCGTAACGCACCGCCGGCCACCTTGCCCGTTGCCCCGTCGACTACCACATGGCGGTCGTATTTTGTCGAGTCGGGATTCTGGATGAACACCCATTCCGGGCCGAAGGCAAAGGGAGTGTTGGCATCATTGGGTACAAAAGTGATGCGCTCGTGCCGCTCGGTCTGTCCGACGGCCTCAATCGGTTTCCCGCCGTTCACCACGGGCCATTGCCCTTTCTTCCACTCCACGGGGGCAATATAGGTCTCGCGGCCCAGATGGTGATACGAGCCGCCGAAGTTACGGTAGGCCAGAAACACTAAGTGCCACGAACCGTCAGCCGTCTGCACCAGGTCGCCGTGCCCTGTGCCCTGAATGGGACTGCTCTGTCCTGCCATCGAGCAATGGGTGAGAATGGGGTTGGCCGGGTTGGCCATATACGGGCCGTCTATCTTGCGGCTGCGCGCAATGGTCAGCTTGTGGGCCAGCTCGGTGCCGCCCTCGGAGATGAGCAGATAGTAATACCCGTCTTTCTTGTAGATGTGCGGTCCCTCTGGGTAACGTCCGCCCGTACCCTGCCACAGCGCCTTGCTGTCGGTCAGTTGCTGGCCCGTCTTCGGGTCGATCTCGCACAGCATGATGGTGTTGTTGGGATTGCTCACCATGTAGCACTTCCCGTTTTCGAAGTAGAGCGACGGGTCGATGCCCTGCTGTTTCAGCCAGATAGGCTCCGACCATGGTCCCCGCGGGTCTTTGGCAGTCACCATGAAGTTGCCGCCGTTGCCCACATTGGTGGTGATCATATAGAAAGTGCCGTCGTGGTAGCGGAGGGTGGGCGCATAGATGCCCAACCACGACGTGGCGCCCTTCAGCGGCAGTTGGCTTTCCCTGTCGAGCACATTGCCTATCAGCTGCCAGTTCACCAGGTCGCGACTGTGATAGATGGGCACTCCCGGAAAATACTGGAACGACGAGTTCACCACATAGTAGTCGTCGCCCACACGGCAGATGCTCGGGTCGGGATGAAATCCCGCGATAATGGGATTCCTTCCTCCGTTGTCCGTCACTGTTGCTGCACAGCCCGAGGCTGCAGTCCATAAACTAATCATTAAAATGAATAATGCTCTCATAGTTTCATATTGTTACAACTTGAAGGCAAAAGTAGTAAAATTATCAGAAACACCCAAGAAAAGGGCAAAAAAAAATGGTGTACCGCCGTACACCAACCTTGTTAACCTTAAATCTAATACTATGAAAAACACATTGCAAAGGTACGACATTTCTCGAAACCTCCAAACATTTCTTAGGAAAAATAGTGTAAAACAGACAATTTCTTGATTTAAATCAAGTCAAAATGTGTCAAACTCATATTTATTTACATGTTAAGTTTTAAAATTGCACTTATGGCGAGTGAAAAGTTTCTAAATGAAAGTTGACTGTTTTTGGCAGTTTTTTTCTTTCTAACGGTTTTACGTGTGGTTTGCTTGTCATCCTCTAATGCAGCGAGCCTCGTGCGCGTTCCTTAAATAATATAGTGGGGAGATAGGAGTGATATGGGGAAGATAGGAGAGATAAAGGGAAAGATGTAGGGAAAGATGTAGGGAAAGATAGGAGATATAGGGGCATGATTGGATAGATATGGGGAAAATACTGGGGTAAACTGATTCTACCTTCAAACTTTCAAAAATAAAAAGAGGCAGGAGTGTTATCTGCACTCTTGCCTCCTGTCGTGTCGTATTCCTCATTTACAACTGTGATACCTTGCCGACACCGCTGCGATGAAGGTCTTTTGCTTTTGGCTCGCCTTTGTATTTGAGCGACCCAACGCCGCTCACGTCACCCTTGATGCTCTCGGTGGCCCAGCACTGGATGCCGCCAACACCACTTACATCGGCCTCTACGGTCTGAGCCTCCAGGTCGGCAGCATGTATGCTGCCTACGCCACTGCAGTCGAGATCGGCCGAGGCGGCACTGCCTGCCAAGGTTACATTGCCTACACCACTGCAGTCTACATCGACAGTCTTGACCTGCAAATCCTTGATGTTGATGCTGCCCACACCGGAATTGTCGAGTTCCAGGCTCTCAGCAGTGAGCTTCTTGATGCTTACGTTCGACACACCGCTGTTGTTGAGGCTGCTGAGAGTAGGCGAATAGATGGTCATGTGGACATTTTTTCCCTCAATATTAATATTTCTTCTGGCGAAAGCAACATCCAGTTCACCGTCTTTGTTCTCGAACTTGAACAGTTCGATATAGTTGTCGGGAGCAGTGAGCACCACTTTCGATTCATTGCCCTGTACGAACTCGACGGTGGCAACAATGTTCAAGTCGATCTCATGGAATGCTTTCTGCTGATACTCTACGGTTTTAAAGTTACTGCTAGGTTTGATTTTCTTGCCCTCGCTGCTCATGTTCACTTCCACACACGACGACAGGGCTGCTACACAAAAGATGGCCATGGCCAAAAAAGAAACTGCTTTTTTCATAACTTCATTCATTTTGTTGTTTTTTACCGTTAGACGCAACAAAGGTCGAAAAAGTTTCACAATTTTCTAATTTTTTTATTCAAAATGGTCAAATAAAATATCAGAAAGAGGTGCTAGATGCGTAACCTATTGATAATGAAGTGTTTGTAAAAACGCTATTTTTATTGAGCTTTTTCTCCTTTTAAGTAATAATCTCTCTATTCCGTCTCAGACACAAATACACGGCGTTTCAGACATCAAGAAACTCCGTCTCGGGCATAAAAACACAGCGTTTCAGGCACAAAGACGAAGTGACTTTGTCATGAATGTAAGTCTGACTAGTAAAAACAGGGTAAGTAGGTTGTCTTTACCTGCTGCATCGAGGCAGATGGAAAAGGAAACGGTCCACACGGCGGGAACGCTATCAAGGTGCTGGGTGCTGCCCGGTTTTGCCACTGACGAGCGTTCTGATTTAACCATTCTGAGTTGACCGTGAACCGTTAAAATAGGTGAATTTATGTGTAAATTGTAGTTTTTACACCTTTATATTTCGTCCACTCTTTTTGTTTTTAGAGAATAAACAAATTGGTTGACTGCCAGTATTTTAACAAAAAACATCCTTTCAAAAAATCCACTTTTTCTGTTTTTGGCCGTCATCGGCACTCCTTTTTCATTTATCTTTGCATCAGTTTTATTTGTATAGCGAAAATAATCATCAATTAATAACTAAAAACAAAGTATGAGAAAAGAAAGGTTATTCATTTTGCTGCTGACACTGCTGTTGTCGGCAGGTATCTACGCCCAGAAACGGTCGTTTGCCGGAGTGGTAGTAGACGACATGGGCGAACCGGTCATCGGAGCCTCTGTGGTTCAGAAAGGAGTAGCATCGAATGGCACGATTACTGATTTCGACGGTAATTTCCGCATCAGTGTTGAGCCGGGTGCTACGCTTGTGATTTCTTATATAGGCTTCGTTAGCCAGGAGGTAAAGGCCGCCGACGGCATGCGCATCGTGTTGCATGAAGACTCGAAGATGCTGAACGACGTGGTGGTGATTGGCTACGGCGTACAGAAAAAGAGTGTGGTGACGGCCTCCATTGCCAAGGTAAGCGCTGAAGACCTGAACGGCAAGACTCCCGTGCGTGTGGATAACGCCCTGAAAGGTCTGGCCGCCGGTGTGAACGTGACCTCATCGTCTGGTCAGCCGGGCGCTGCTCCTCGTGTGCGTGTGCGTGGTACGGGTACCATTAACAACTCCGACCCTCTTTACATTGTCGACGGCATGCCTATTGAGGGTGGTATCGACTTCCTGAATCCTTCAGACATTGAGTCGATCGAGGTATTGAAAGACGCTGCCTCGGGTGCCATCTACGGAGCCCGCGCTGCCAATGGAGTCGTGCTGGTAACGACCAAGCGCGGTAAGGAAGGCAAGGCCAGCATCAACTATAACTTCTCGATGGGATGGCAGAGTGCGTGGAAGCATCGCGACGTGACGAGTGCTACCGACTACGCCATCATGCAGAACGAACTGCGCGTGAACGGTGGTCAGGCTCCCCTCTATGCCGACCCGTATAACCTGAAAGACCAGAACGGTCATGCCATCACCGGTTTCGGTACCGACTGGCAGGACCTGGTGTTCAACGACAATGCACCCGTGGTGAACCATGAGGTGAGCGTCAGCGGCGCATCGGAGAAGCTGAACTACTATCTGTCGCTGGGCTATTACGACCAGGAAGGTATCGTGGGCGGTAACTACGGACAGTCTAACTATCAGCGTCTGTCGCTCCGTTCGAATAATATCTACACCGTGTTTGATGCCTCTAATGAGCGTAACTTCCTGAACAAGCTCGATGTGACGGTCAATCTGGCCTACACCCGCATCAAGAACACCGGTATCAGCACCAACTCTGAGTTTGGCTCAGTGCTCGGTTCTGCGCTTTACCTGTCGCCAATCCTGACTCCCACCATTACCAGCGAGGCGCTGGCCAACCAGTATCATAGTGTTTACGAAGAAGGCATGGAGTATGAGTTGCAGCGCGACGCACAGGGCAACTACTTCACGATTCCCGGCTCGTTTGGCTCGTATGGTGAGATGAACAACCCATTGGCCATCCTCAACCTGAACCCTTCGAAGAACTGGTCGCACAAGTTTGTGCCTAAGTTCACCTTCGACCTGCAGTTGTGGGACAACCTGAAATACCACTTCAACTACTCAGTCGACATGTCGTTCTGGGGCAACGACTACGCCACCCTCTCGCGCTACTACCACTCGGGCAATGCCAAGGGTGAGCACACCGTGGCCGGCACTAGTTGGAACAAAGGCACCAACTGGCAGGTGGAGAACACGCTTACCTACGACAAGCAGCTGGGCAAACACTCGTTCAGCGTTGTGCTCGGTCAGAGTGCCATGAAGAACAAGAGCGACTATGTGGGTGCCGAGCGTTGGAACCTCATCAACCTTGAGAAGCCCTATATGAGCTATACCAACTCGAATGTGATCTACGAGGTCGACGAGAACGGCAAGCTGCTGGGCACACCATTTGCCGAGTATAACGGCTGGGGCGGCCCGAACGTGGAGCATCGTTTGAGTTCTATCTTCGGACGTATCAGCTACAACTACGACGAGCGCTACATGCTGCAGGCAACAGTCCGCCGCGACGGCAGCAGCCGCTTCGGTACGAACAACAAATATGGTACCTTCCCCTCGGTATCGGTAGGATGGAACATCACCAACGAACCCTTCATGGAGCCTACCCGCTCGTGGCTGTCGAACTTGAAGTTCCGCGCCAGCTGGGGTAAGAACGGTAACGACAACATCGGTGACTTCCAATACACCGTGTCGAATGCCATGGGCAACAACGTGCTCTTCGGCAATCCTGCAGTGAAGCAGATCGGTTCGAAGGCATCGACCACTGCTAACCCCAGCATCAAATGGGAGGAGAGCGAGCAGACCGACTTAGGACTCGACTTCGGATTCCTGAACAATGCGCTGACGCTGACCGTTGACTATTACATCAAGAAGACCAACGGTATGCTGATGACCATGCCTATCCCCAGCTACGTGGGTGAGAGCAAGCCTATCGGCAACGTGGGCGACATGGAGAACAAAGGTGTTGAGGTAGAGCTGGGCTACAAGTGGAACATTGGCGATGCACGTTTTGCCGTGAAGGGCAATGCCACCTATACGAAGAACACGCTGAAGAACCTGGGTAATGAGTCGGGATTTGTCGACTACGACGGAGTGCAGGGATTCACCGGCGGTTCGCTGTCGCGAGGCTCTAACGGCATGCCTTTCCCCTATTTCTTCGGTTTCAAGACCAATGGCATCTTCCAGAACGAGGCTGAGGTGAATGCCTACGTGAATGCCGACGGTTCGCTCATCATGCCGAATGCACGTCCCGGTGACACCCGCTTCGTCGACACCAACGGCGACGGCGCGATTACCAGCGACGACCGTGTGAAGATTGGTAAGGGTACTCCCGACTGGAACTTCGGTCTGAACTTCAATGCAGAGTGGCGCGGTCTCGACTTCAATGCCTTCTTCCAGGGAGTGGCTGGTGCCGACGTGTTCGATGCCACCTACCGCTCGGATATCGGTTCGGGTAACTATCCCACATGGATGCTGAACCGCTGGACCGGCGAGGGAACATCCAACAAATATCCTATCCTGCGCGCCGGTGACAACACCAACTGGCAGGTGAGCGACCTCTATATCTGCGACGGCAGCTACCTGCGTCTGAAGAACATCTCGCTGGGTTACACCCTGCCACAGCAGTGGACACGCCAGATACGCATTGAGCGCCTGCGCCTCTTCGTGATGGCAGAGAACCTGATTACATGGACAAAATACTGGGGCTTCGACCCGGAAATCTCTTCTGGCGGAACATCACTCGGTATCGACAAGGGCATCTATCCGCAGGCCCGCACTTACATAGTAGGTCTGAACCTGTCGTTCTAATGGGAAATGGATAATGGATAAAGGACAATTAAATAAGATCATCAATATGAAAGTAAAATATATAGCAATGAGTCTTTTGGCCGCCGGTGCACTGCTGACCACTAGCTGCGGCGACGACTTCCTTGAGGTGACCAACCCCAATGGCGACTTCCTCGAGGACTACTATAAGACCGACGAGCACCTGCAGGAGGCACTGATCGCTGCCTACGACCCCATTCACTGGCCCGACTGGGGACTCGGACAGTACAATGCCCTGAATATCGATGCCGAAATCCTGGGCGACAACTTCTTAGTGGGTGGTGAGACCAAGAACGACATGCAGAACTGGCACATGCTCTTCAACTTTGAGGCCAATGAGAACAATACCCTATCGTCGCTCTGGACGGTCGACTATTCGGGCATCAAGCGTTGCAACGACCTGCTGCGCTACCTGGGATGGGCCGACGAGAGCGTGAGCGAGGCCAACAAGAAAAGCTACGAGATGCAGGCCCGTGCCATGCGCGTGTTCTATTATAATATGTTGTGGCACTATTTCGGAAACGTGCCTTTCTATCTGGAAAACCTGAATGCTCCCTACACAGCCCCGCAGTATAAGGCCGACGAGGTGTATGCTGAGCTGATTCGCGAGCTTGAGGAGGTGATCGACTCGAAAGTGCTCCCCATGCGTTGGAGCTACGACCAGGCCGGCCGTGCCTCTCAGGCTATGTGCTACATGATGTATGCCGAGATGGTGATGTACCAGAACGACAAAGACCGCTATCAGAAGGCCCTGGGCTATATGAACGAGATTGTCTCATCGAGCGAGTACGGCCTGAACCCAAGCTATGCCAACATCTGGGAGGAGAGCGGCGAGTGGACCAAAGAGTCGATCTGGGAAATCAACTACGAGGACGGTGGCAATGAGCGTGGCTGGAGCAGTCCGCTGGCTATCGGTGGCACGGTGATGCCAACCCTTATCTCGCCCAACAACTATAAAGGTGATGATGCCTGGGGCGACGGATGGGGATTCCTGCCCGTGCGCGTTGAGGCCTACAACAAGTTCAGTCAGGGCGACGTGCGCCGTGATGCCACTATCTGGGACCTGCGCTACATGGACGGAATGGCCGAGGACCAGTCGTACCACCTGCGCTACGAGAATACCTATCTCTGGTTGAACAAGTATCGTCCGCGTCCGGAGAACAACAAGGATGCCACCTTCGACAACAACCTGAACTACAACAACAACTACCGTTACTATCGCTATGCTGAAGCCTTGCTTAATGCCGCAGAGCTGACGCTGGCTACGGGCGGCAGTGCCTCGACAGCAGCCCAGCTGGTGAACCGTGTGCGCGAGCGTGCCGGACTGGCTGCACTCAGCAGTGTGACGATTGACGATATCCTGAACGAGCGCGACCTCGAGTTCATGGGCGAGGGCAAGCGCTACTGGGACCTGGTGCGCTCAGGCAAGGCCGCCTCTGTGCTGGTGCCCGATGCCTATGGCTACCGCACCAACCGCTGGACCGAGCAGAAGAAGTATATCCCCATCGCACAGGGTGAGCTTGACTCTGACCCTGCTCTTGTGCAGAACGAGTATTAATATGAGTTGAAGAATAGAACAGTTGAAATGAAAAAGTATATGGAAAACAAGATATTCAGCAAGGCTGCGGGACTGGTGAAGGCTGTGTTGCCTTTGTCGCTGATGGCTCTCATGCCTTCGATGACAGGTTGCTCACCCGACAAGTTCGATGGCGCAGACCAAGACGGACTGGCCACTGTCGATGGTGTGAGCATCAAGGTGGATGTTGATCAGTCGTCAAACAGCATTCAGGCCACTGCTCCCAACGCAGCAGCAGGCACCTACCATGTGTGGAATCTGCCACCATCGGGTGCTGATGCCGACGCCGTTGACACTTGGTCAACGCTGCAGACAGTGAGACGAGTGTATGTGCACTCGGGTGACAAGAAGATTATCTATCGCATAGGCAACCGCAACGGCTTCAGCCAGGGTGCCGTAGAGCAGACCATTCATATCGACAACGCGCTGAAAGACCTGGCGAGCGTGGCTAATGCCATTGCTGCAGAGAAAGGTAAGCAGTGGGTGGTAGCCGACACGCTGAAGGCCCACCTGGGTTATGGTGCCAGGGGCGGCGACGGCTCGAGCAAATGGACGGCCGGTGCCAAGAAGGTCGACGGACTGGTGTGCTACGACGATGTCATCACACTCTATACCGGTGAGCAGAAAGACAACTTCAGCTACGTAGGTACTGCCGACTATACTGCCGGTGACGACGGATTGCTTCAGATGGGTGGATTTACCGCTGCCGACACAAGGGCGCAGGCTGACGTCAAGGGTGCATCATTCACGTTGATGACTGTGGGCGACGACCTCATGCTGAAGTTCGCTGCTGGCACACCGATGCCCTTTGTTCCCTCAGAGGCATTTTTGCAGAACCCCATGTGGCGTATCGACTATTTCAGTAAGGATGAAATCGACCTCGTGGCCAACGACGGCGAAAACAGCTATCGTCTGATGCTCTACCGTCCGACCGGCAGCAGCGAGGATGAGTTAGGCTTCAATGGCTTTACCGCTGGCGAGAACCTGCTGGCCGACTGGCAGCCCGAGATGAGCTACTGGTTTGCCGATGGCGGCTGGTCGCAGATTGCCGACCCTGTGCACAGTGGCGACCTGCAGGAAGGCTTCAACTTCACCATGAACGGTGCGGGCAGCTCGCAGTGGCAGGCACAGGTACACTTCAATAAGGGTGCCAACTACGCCACACTGAGTGCCGACAAGAACTACGACTTCTCGATTGTCATTGTCTCTTCGGCCGATAATGTGAAGGCTACTGTGAAACCACAGAAAGACGGCGACGACGGTGTGTTCTTCAGCGAGGCTCAGTTCCCATTGCACAAGGGTGTCAACGTCATTGCACTGAGTGACGTTCCCGGATTCGACGGCGACTTTAAGATTGCCACCGACTTTGCCGGTGCTCCCGAAGGTACAGAGTTCACCATCCGCAACGTGTTCCTGACAGAGCACAACGCAGCCAATGTGGTGCCGTTTGACTACAGCTCCGATGCCAACGTATGGAAGGCTGTCGATGCAGAGCAGGCATTCAATATGTCGTTCTGGTGGGCTGACAACGGCTGGAGCCAGATTGCCAATCCTGGCTTCTCAGTAGAAGACAAGTCGACCGGTGCCAAGATTTACACCATTGTTGCCAGCGACGGTGTAGGCGGCAGCGAATGGCAGGCTCAGAATGCCTTCAATACCACAGGGCTCTCTATAGGCGGCAGCGAGTTGGTAGACTTCTCGTGTGTGGTGATTTGTAATGCCGACACACGTGCCACCATCAAACTGTGCCAGACCGACGATGATGACAATACGCTCATCTATAAGAATGACATTCAGCTGAAGGCCGGTGTGTCACAGGTCCTGAGATTTACCGACACTCAGCTGTCGAAGGGCACTGATGCTCCTGCTGTGAAACTGATATTCGACCTTGGCGGTATTCCTTCGGGTGCTGAGTTCAAGGTGACAGATATTACGCTGATGAAGAAGTAACTGACAAACCAAAGA
>OCTX012207241.1_pt1 | contig 12782 bp, 8 predicted proteins | sample 1539691 | NCBI WGS metagenome assembly OCTX01 (sample SAMN02144231, study PRJEB22623) | gut metagenome | biome: sheep rumen | host: Ovis aries | place: New Zealand
GCGCACCTTGCGGTCGATCTCGGCCTTGGGGGTCTTGCGCAGCTCGAGCGAGAAGGCCATGTTCTGGTACACGGTCATCTGCGGGTACAGCGCGTAGCTCTGGAAGACCATGGCGATGTCGCGGTCCTTGGGGGCGACGTCGTTCATGAGCTTGCCGTCGATGTAGAGTTCGCCGTCGGTGATGTCCTCGAGGCCCGCGACCATGCGCAGGGTAGTGGACTTGCCGCAGCCCGACGGGCCGACCAGGACAATGAACTCCTTGTCCTTGATGTTGATGTTCACGTCATGGGTACCAACATACCCATTCTCGTACACCTTCTTGATGTCCTTCAGGATGACTTCGGACATATCGTATTCCTCTCTTTCCTATGAGCAAACAGTCTCTGTCGTACGTGAAAGGTCAAACTTCTCGACGTCAATCACGGCGTTTCCGTCTGCACAGAACGTGATGCCGTCTGCGTCCTCGTTGGTGGGCAGGGTGACTGACATCACGTGCGTGCCCCCATTGATGAAGATCTCTGCGCTGTATCGGTCAAGGATCACGCGGAGCCTGAGCTCGTCCGTGTACCTGCCGATGACGCACTTGCGGTGATGCAGGAGGGCACGCCTCGAACCTGAGCGCGTGCGGTCGATCTTGAACTCGCCCTTGGCGGGCTTGAATCGCAGGCTGGTGTAGAACTGCCCGTCCTCGGCAAAGCGAAGGACGAACTGGTGGTAGGGATTGTCAGGGTCAGCAGGGCGAATGGCAATCGAGAGGTCGATGCAGCGGCCCTCCACGCCGTCAAGCGAGAGGATGTCGTTCACCTCGATGTTCTCGTACGCAACCCTGTTGCAGCGGTAGGCATCGAGCTCGCGCACGGGCCACTGGCACAGGGCGCCATCACGCACGGAGAGCTCGCGGGGGATGTTCATCTGACCAAACCAGCGGTCTTCCTTGCCGTAGGCGGTGATGGTGTCCCAGTTCTGCATCCACGCGACCATGATTCTGCGCCCGTCGGGGGCAAGCAGGGTCTGGGTGGCATAGAAGTCGATGCCATGGTCGACCGTGGCGCAGGACTCCTCGACGAACTCCCCGGTCTCCTTGTCGGTGTGCCCGAGGAAGCAGATGACGTTGTTGCCACAGTGGAAGTCATGGCGGACCGGAATCATGTCCTGCGGGCTCACCAGCAGCACCGAGTACCCATCGAGCTCGAAGTAGTCGGGGCACTCCCACATGACGCCGTAGCGTCCGTCGTTCCTCAGGAGCGTGCGCTCATAGTGCCACTCGAAGCCGTCGGCGCTCGAGAACAGCAGGATGCGCCCGCTCTTCTCGGGTGCGCCAAGGCCCGCCACCACGCAACGGTAGGTGCCGTCGTCCTCACGCCACATCTTGGGGTCCCTGAAGTGCCGGGTGTCGATGTCGGATGGAATGTCCGCGGGCCCGATGACCGGGTTTGCGTGCCACTTCTCGTAGTCGACGCCATCGCCTATGGCAAGGCACTGGGTCTGGCGGTCGCAGACCGTCCCGTCGGCCAGGTGTCCGCCCGTGGCAACACCCGTGTACATGAGCAGGTGACGGCCGTCGGGAAGGAACACGGCACTGCCCGAGAAGCAGCCATCCTTGTCATCGTAGGGCATGTCCGGCGCAAGGGCGGTGGGAAGGTACTTCCAGGTGATGAGGTCTTCGCTCACCGCATGACCCCAGTGCATGGGAGCCCACTGGGTCTTGTACGGGTTGTACTGGTAGAAGAGGTGATAGAGGCCATCGTGATACGAGAAGCCGTTGGGGTCGTTCATCCAGCCAACAAGCGGAGACAGATGGAACAGGGGTCGATCGGCATCATCGATGAACTGGCTGTAATACCGCTCATACTCCCTCGCCTCCCACAGTGGCCTGCTCTGTCCTGGCTTCTGCTTCACGCGACAATCCCTTCACTTGCTTCGATGTCGACCTTTTCGCTCTCCCCGCCTGCGGGCGTGCCCACCCCCGAGGAGAGAAGTCAGGGGTGGGCAGGTGCCTTGGTACTTACGCCAGGTACTCGTCGAGGTACTTCTGGTGGATCTCGAGGAACTTCGGGAGGCCGTAGGCTTCGAGGTCAGACTGGAGCTGGTTCCAGCCGGCGTCGTTGAAGCCGTTCATAATGCTGTCGGACTTGAAGGTGTTGATGCACTTCATGATATCGGCCATGAGGTTGGAGACCTCGGTAGTGTCCTCGGTGTTCATGAACACGTTGGGATAGCAGTACTTGCCGTTCATGTCGGGCGTGAAGATGTCCTTGATCCAGTTGAGACGATACTGGGCGTCATCCGGGCAGGTGACGTAGACACCGTAGTAGCTGTCGAGGATGGCGAGCGGGCCACCGACGGACTCGGCCTCGCGGACCTCGACGGGGGAGGCGTCGCCGAGCGGCGCGTGCTGAAGCATGGGCTCGCCAGCGGAGTTGGTGCCCATGACGAAGATGTCGAAGTCGTCGTCCTCACCATAGGTGCCCCAGTTGTTCTGCGGCGACTGCATCGGGTCATACATCTTGTCGAGCCAGGAGGCGACGAGCGCGGGGTTCTTGGCGGCGGCGGTGATGACGCAGCGGCCACGCTGGAAGCCAGAGGTGAAGGAGCCGGTCTGCGGGGTGATGTTCTTGGTGTCAGCCTGCAGCGCGGGCAGCGGCACCCAGCCCTCGCCGGCGATCAGGTCGTCCATGCTGACCTGGGCGATGTTGGCGACGTCCCAGGAGAAGAGCACGCCGTAGCGGCCGCTCTTGCCCTTGGCGACGTAGGTGGACCACTCCTGCGTGAAGGCCTCGGCGTCGATGAGGCCCTCGCTGTAGAGCTTGTTCAGCCACTCGGTGCCCTTGCGGAAGCCCTCGAGGTTGGCGACGCAGACGACCTTGCCGTCATCGGTCACGGCGATGTGCTTGCCGCGGTCGGGGTCGCCAAGGCCCTCGCCGAAGCCGTTGATCAGGATGTAGGGATCCTGGTCGCCGTCGTTGAGGATGCAGGACATGGGGATGACGTCGCCGTCGATGCCGAACTCGGACTTGAGCTGGGCGGCGTTGTCCTTGAAGGCGATGAGCGTCTGCTCGAACTCGTCGATGTTGGTGGGAAGGGGAAGGCTCAGGAAGTCAAGCCAACGCTTGTTGATGAAGGGCATGTTGCCGATGGTCTGGATGGCGGTCTTCTCGTAGCCCAGCTGCTCGATCCAGGGAAGGGCCCAGATGTGGCCGTTCTCGTCGGTGCACATGGTGCGGTACTCGGGAGCCTGCTCGAAGACGGACTGCAGGTTGGGCATGAAGGTGTCGATGAGCTCCTCGACGTTGATGATGACGCCCTGCTTGGCGTACTTCAGAAGCTCGGTGTCTCCGAAGCCAGCGTTGAAGACGAAGTCGGGAAGGGTGTTGATGTTGGACATCTCGAGCGCGATCTTGTCGCCCCACTGGTCGCTCTGGATGGTCCTCCAGTCGATGTGGACGTTGGTCTCCTCCTCGAGGCGCTTGAAGATGGTGCGGTTGTTGGGCTCGGACTCGGTGCCGGCAGGATAGTTGGTGAGGCCGGAGAGCGTGGCGGTCTCGGCAAGCGGCAGGGTGACGTCGTCGGGGTTGACCTCGGAGACGTCGACGGCGTCGCCGCCGCCGCCACCGGCACCGCCGCCGCATGCGGCGAGCGTCGCGGCGCTGGCAGCAGCAGCCATGGCGAGGAAGGAACGACGGTTGATGTTCTTCATGATGTAAGTCCTCTCTTCGTGCTATCGGATGATCGAAGCGATCGTTAACCCTTGACGGCACCGGCCATGATGCCGTTGTCGAAGTAGCGCTGGAAGAACGGGTACATCACCAGGAGCGGGAGGCTCGAGATGATGATCGTCGCGTACTTGAGCAGCTCGGCGAGCTGGGCGCGCTGAGCGGTGCTCTGCATGTCCGAGACCATGCCGGGCTCGGGCTGGTTCTGAATCAGGATGGAGCGCAGGACCAGCTGGAGCGGCTGCTTGGCGGCGCTGTTGAGGTAGATCATCGCGTCGAAGTAGCTGTTCCACATGCCAACGAAGTTCCACATCGCGATGGTGGCGATGATGGGCGTGCACACCGGGAGCAGCACGCGGAAGAAGTAGACCATCTCGTTGGCGCCGTCAATCTCGGCGGCTTCCTGCAGGTCCTTGGGGATGCCCTGATAGTAGGTCCTGGCGATGATCATGTTGTAGACGCCGAACGCACCGGGCAGGATGATGGCCCACATGGAGTCGAGCAGGCCCAGCTTGCTGATGAGCAAGTAGGTGGGGATCAGACCGCCGCCAAAGAACATGGTGATCATGAAGATGAGGTTGAAGAATCCCCTACCCTTGAAGTCGGCGCGAGACATAGGATAGGCGGCCAGGAGCGTGACCACGACCGAGACGACCGTGAACAGCACCGAGTAGATGATGGCGTTCTTGAAGCCGACCCAGATCTGCCCGTTGGAAAGGACGCGCTCGTACGCCGTGGTGGTCCACTTGCTGAAGTCGAAGGTCAGGCCCTGGTTCTGAAGGGTCACCGGGTCGACGAACGACGCCAGGATGATGTAGACCATGGGCAGGACGATGGCAAAGCAGAACAGGCCAAGGAGTGCATAGCCAACGATCAGGATTGCCTTGTCCTCGGAGGGAAGCTTGGCGAACTCGCTCTTCTTCTTAGTAGCCATGATGCCCCCTTCCTTAGTACATGCCCTTGCCATCGTTCATCTTCTTCACGATCTGGTTCATCGTGATGAGGAGGATGACGTTGATGACGGTGTTGAACAGTCCGACTGCGGTCGAGAAACCGTAGTTGCCATCGAGAAGACCGACCTTGTACACGTAGGTCGAGATGATCTCGGAGCTGGCGAGGTTGAGGTCGGTCTGGAGGGCGTATGCCTTCTCGAAGCCGACGCTCATGATGTTGCCGACGCTCATGATGAACTGGATGAGCACGGTGTCACGGATGGCAGGCCACTCGACGGCCCTGATCTGCTGGATGATGTTGGCGCCATCGATGACCGCGGCCTCCTTGAGGTCCTTGCTCGCGTTGGAGAGGGCGGCGGTGTAGATGATGGAGCCCCAGCCTGCGCCCTGCCAGATGCCCGACGCGATGTAGATGGTGCGGAAGGCTGCTGGCATGGTCATGAAGTTCCAGTTGGTGCCGAGCAGCATGTTGATCAGGCCCGTGGGCGAGAGGAGGATGCGCACGATACCGCAGAGAACGATGACCGAGATGAAGTTGGGCATGTAGAGGATGAGCTGGATCTTCTGCTTGATCTTGGTGCTCAGGATGCGGTTGAGCAGGAAGGCAAGCAGGATCGGCGCGGGAAAGCCCCACAGGAGGCCGAAGATGCTCAGCTTGAGCGTGTTCATGAGGTAGCGCATGAAGTCGGGAGACCTCAGGAAGCGCTCGAAGTGCGCGAAGCCGACCCACTCGCTGCCGAAGACTCCGCGGAACGGGTTGTACTCCTCGAATGCGATGAGGATGCCGCCCATCGGGATGTAGCGGAAGATGATCGTCAACAGGAACGCCGGCATGATGAACAGGGCATACAGCTGCCAGTGCTGACGAACGTAGTTCAGCGTCCCCTGAAGGCCTCCACCACCCTTCTTTACATCCCTCGCCTTTGCAGATACGTCTTTTGCCATAGCGTCCCCCTTCTGTTGGCAAAGCCCAGTAGCCCGGGTTTGTGCATTTTCATACCAAAAATGCACAAGAACAATAGAATTAGCATATGTAGAAAGTGTACGTATGTCAATAAAATGCTGGCAACGAATGATGCATTTGCACGGTTGTAGGGGGTGAATGGAAGCCCGCGCGGAGCTCCGGTTCACTGGGACACCACACCTCGCCCCGTGTTCCCAAAGTTAACGCCGAGCGGACGCGGCCCGTGGGCGTGAGAGGCCCTCGCCGCATGCGGCACCTTCGTATCACCCCAGTCGACAAGCACGGCCAGAACCTGCGACAATTACCCCAGCCAACGATGGGGGGAGCAACCATGGTCAAGCTCGTGCTGTGCGACATCGATGACACCCTGAGTACCGCACGCGACGCGTCGGCGACGCCTCGTGCGCTCGCCGCAATCAAGGCGCTGCAGGCGGAGGGTGTCGAGTTTGGCGTTTCGACCGGACGCGTCCCCGCCGTCATGCCGCGCTTCTTCGGCGATGCGAGCGAGTGCTGGCAGACGGGCATCTACACCAATGGCAAGCAGGTCCTGCTCGACGGCGAGAAGATCTACGAGTCGCACGTCCCCAAGGAGCCCCTCATGCACGTGGTCGAGCTCATCGACCAGATTCCCGGTGCGTTCCTCTTCGTGAACCCCAAGATCGAGGACAGCAACCAGGGCCGCTTCGTGGGCGTCCACATGGACGAGGCCACAGCCGAGCGCGCGAGCGAGCTCACGCACGTCTCGGTGAAGGCGAACTGGGACATGCCGCCGGAGGTCCTCACGGGCTGCCTCATGTACCTCCCCGGCGACGCCGAGGAGTACGCCCGCCACCGCGCCTGGCTCGAGCCCCAGACGGAGCTTGCCATCAGGCCGGCGTACTTCAACTTCTTCGACGTCCTGCCCAGCGACGTCAACAAGGCGACGGGGCTTGCGATTCTCCTCGAGCGCATGGGGATAACCCCCGAGGAGGTCATGGTCTTTGGTGACTCCGAGAACGACCTCGAGATCATGCGCGTGGTGGGTCATCCCGTTGCGGTGGCCAACGCGTCGCCCGAGTGCAAGGAGGCCGCGCGCTGGCACGTCGGACCGTGCCACGAGGACGGTGTCGCGATCGCGCTCGAGCAGCTCGTCGAGGCGCTGCGGACCGGCGGGATCGCCGAGTTCATGCGCTAGGCGGATTGGCTGGGCTGTCGTGGCCTACGCGATGGCCCGGCCCCGTTGTGGACGTTCTCGCAGACACCAGGACGTCAGCCTGGGCATGGCACAATAGCCCTTGCTGCCAACTAGAAGGGAAGCTCGCGTCATGTCCCAACGCTCGTCCGCACCACTCAACGCCTCCACCATCCGCCGCACCCTGTCCTGGTTCTGGTGGGTCACCAGGAAGCGCCCGTTCGCCGCCTTCATGGCGGTCTTCACGTCCGTTGCCTACACGGCGCTGCTCAACTACGCCAACACCTACGTCATGGGCCTCATCGTCGACCGCGTGCAGGCAAGCCCCGTCACCGCCGACCAGGTCTTCCACGTGTTCGCCCCGTACGTGATCGCGCTCCTCTTGGTCAACGCCTTTGGCCAGACCTGCTCCAAGCTCCAGGACTGGTCGGTCATGCAGCTCGAGATGAACGGCAACTACCACCTGGCGCGCCTGTGCTTCGACACGCTCTCCAACCAGAGCATGACCTTCCACACCAGTCGCTTCGGCGGGTCGCTCGTGAGCCAGACCAGCCGCTTCATGGGCGGCTACGTGGCCCTGGTCGACGTGGTGGTGTACTCGCTCATCCCCACCATCGCGTCAATCGTGTGCACCATCGTGCTGCTGTGGCCGGCGAGCCCCGCCTTCGTGTGCGTGCTCTTCGTCATGCTCACCGTCTACGTCGTGGTCGCCTACACCATGTACCAGCGCATCCTTCCGCTCTCAGCCGCCACGTCGGCAGCACAGAACAAGCTCTCGGGCGTGCTCTCCGACGCGGTCACCAACATCCTGGCCGTCAAGACCTACGGGCGCGAGGACTACGAGCGTGGGCTCTTTGACGAGGCGGACGGCGAGGCCCTGGCGGCAGAGCGCGTGAGCATGGCGGCCATGATGCGCCGTGGGGCCATGACGAGCACCCTCATCACCGTGATCATGTTCGTGACCAGCATCTTCGTGGTGGGTGGCAACGCCTGGTACGGCATCTCGGCCGGCACCCTGGTGATGATGTTCACCTACACCTACAACCTGTCTATGCGCTTCAACTACATCAACTCGATGATGCAGCGCATGAACCGCGCGGTGGGCGATGCTGCCGAGATGACCCGCATCCTGGACGAGCCGCGCCTGGTGGAGGACGCGCCGGATGCGGCCGAGCTGGCCGTGACCGACGGCGCCATCGACTTCTGCGACCTGTCCTTCCGCTACCTGGACGCCGCCGAGGGCGACTACGTGTTCCGGGACCTCACGCTGCACGTGCCCGCTGGCCAGCGCGTGGGCCTGGTGGGACGCAGCGGAAGCGGCAAGACCACCCTCACCAAGCTCCTGCTGCGCCTCTCCGACGTCCAGCAGGGTCGCATCCTGGTGGACGGGCAGGACATCTCGGCCTGCACGCAGCAGTCCCTGCGCCGCCAGATCGCCTACGTGCCGCAGGAGGCGCTGCTCTTCCACCGCTCCATTCGCGAGAACATCGCCTATGGCCGCCCCGACGCCACCGAGGACGAGATCCGCGAGGCGGCACGGCTCGCCAACGCGCTCGAGTTCATCGACCGCCTGCCTGCCGGCATGGACACCATGGTGGGCGAGCGCGGCGTCAAGCTCTCCGGCGGCCAGCGCCAGCGCGTGGCCATCGCCCGCGCGATACTCGCCGACTGCCCCATCCTCGTGCTCGACGAGGCCACGAGTGCCCTCGACAGCGAGTCCGAGGCTGCCGTGCAGGGCGCGCTCGAGAACCTCATGGCCGGTCGCACCTCCCTCGTGGTGGCCCACCGCCTCTCCACCGTGGCCTCGCTCGACCGCATCGTGGTGCTCGAGGACGGGGCGATCGTGGAGGACGGCACCCATGCCGAGCTGTCCCAGGCGGGCGGCGTGTACGAGTCCCTCTGGGACCGCCAGACCGGGGCCTTCCTCGAGGCGGAGTAGACCCGCGCCGTGCGTGGCCTGGCCACGGCAGCCTGCAGCATCCGCCCGTGATGCGCTATCATGTGCTGGCATTTCCCAAGCCGCACGCAATCCGTAGGAGCCATACCTTGAAGTCCTTCTCGACCAAGCACCCCATCGCCTTTGGCGTCATCCTCTTCTTCGTCGCGCTCTTCGCCGCGGTGATTCCCACCGCCGTCATAGGTGGCGGCGCGATATCCACAGACGTCGCCGGGGCCATCGGTCGCATCCTCGTGGGGCTCGTCCTCATCGTTGCGTTCCGCTCGTGCCTCCACTGGGACAGGTCCTTCTCGGCGCTGGGGCTTGCCCTCCCCGTCCTGGGCATCGTGGCCTGGAACGTCGTGTACCACCTCATGTCGGGGTCTGGGTTCGTCACCCCCAGCGCCCTGCCGGGCGCCGTCCTGTGCGGCCTTGCCCCTGGCATCTTCGAGGAGGTCATCTTCCGTGGTGTCCTCATCGACAAACTGCGCGAGAGCGGCAAGGGCCCCTGGTACGTGCTCGTCGCGTCTTCCCTGGTGTTTGGCCTGATTCACCTGACCAACGCCGCGGGCATGGACCTTCCCAGCCTGCTCGTCCAGGCGCTCTACTCGACCGTCGTCGGCCTGCTGCTTGGCGCCATCTACCTCAGGAGCGATGACATCGCGACCGTCATCCTCGCGCATGCGGCGATAGACCTCTCCAACCAGGTCTTCGCGACCCAACCCGCGACCTCGAGCATCCCGATGGTCGTCGCCTTCGTGGCGGTGCTCGTCGCGCTGCTCGCCTACGCGCTCTGGCTCATGCGGGAGGTCCCTGCCGCCCAAGGGCAGGACAGGCACTAGCCCCCAGAGGCGCCGCGACTACCACCCCTTGACGAAGGCGATCATGTTCTGCTCGTCGACACGCACGTAGGACAGGTCGTCGGTCATGCGCTTGACCATGAGGATCCCCAGGCCGCCGATCTGCGCCTCCGCGATGGAGGTAGGCACGTCCGGGTCGTCGTGGGCCAGTGGGTTGAACGCGACGCCGTAGTCGGAGAGGCACACCGTCAGGGCGCTGGGGTTGGCGTTGTAGATGTACTCGAGCGTAGCGGTGCCCGGCTCGTCCAAGTCGCGATAGGCATAGTTGCAGACGTTGACGAAGAGCTCCTCGATCACGATGTCGATCTGGTTCTGCGTCGAGAGCGGGCAGGAGCGGCCGCGCAGCGCCTCGTGGACGAAGTCGAGCAGGACGTCGAGCTGGTCGAGCGTCGCGGGGACCGTGATGCCGGCCGTCGCCTGGGGGGCGACGCCGTACTCGAGCGAGAGCATCGTGATGTCGTCGGACTGCTCGGCACCCTCCGCCCATCGCGCGAGGTCCGAGCGCACGGCCTCGATCATGGGACGCGGGTGCAGCGAGGCATGCGAGGTCAGGAAGGCGTGGAGCCGTTCGTCACCATACTGCTCGTCGTTCGCGTTGAACGCCTCGTTGACACCGTCGGTGAAGAGGAACAGCTCGTCTCCCTGCGACAGCGTGATGGTGCTGCTGCGGTACTTCGCCCTCTCGTAGGATCCCAGGAAGAGTCCGCCTCGCGTCTTCAGCCACTCCCAAGAGCCGTTGTGGCGCAGCAGCGGCGGGTTGTGCCCGGCGTTGACGTAGGTGAGGACGCCGGTCTCGTAGTCCAGCGTCGCCGCCCACACCGTCACGAACATGCTCGCCTCGTTGCCCTGGCAGAGCTGCCAGTTGGCCGTCTGGACCGCCTCGGAGAGCGACATGCCGCTGGTCATGTAGTTGGAGAGCTCCGCCTTCGCCGCCATCATGAAGAGCGATGCGGGGATTCCCTTGCCCGAGACGTCCGCGACGAGGAAGCCCAGCGTGTGGTCGCCCACGAGGAAGAAGTCGTAGAAGTCGCCGCCCACCTCGCGCGCGGGGTTCATGCTGGCGTAGATGTCGAAGGCCCCCACCTCGGGGAAGGGCGGGAAGGTGCTCGGGAGGGCGCTCTCCTGGATGGCACGCGCATAGCCCAGCTCCCGGTCGATGCGGGACGCCTCGGCGGAGATGGCACCGCGCAGGGAATCGACCATCTCGTTGATGTCGTCGGAGAGCGAGATGAACTCGGCGTTGTTGCGTACGATCACCTCCGCCTCGAGGTCCCCCTGGGTAATCTGGTCGAGCGTGTCGTTGACCTTCCAGATGTTCCGCACGACCTCGTTGCGGATGAGCAGGTAGACGGCGATGAACAGCATGGCGAAGATGATGGCCTCCATGAAGGCCATCAGCAGCACGGACGCGTCGCGGCTCTGCTCGGCCTCCACCGCCGGTTGCATCGCGAAGAGCAGGAAGCCCTCCACGTACTGGTAGGACACGTAGTGAGCCTCCCCCTGGATCGTGCATGCGAAGATCGCGCCAGGGGACTTCTCGCTCGCCTCAAGGAGCAGGGTGTCAACGTCAGACTCGTCAAGGACGATGTCCGAACGCGTACCGACGACCTCCCCGTCCTGCGAGAGCACGACCATGCTGCCGTCCTGCCCCACATGGCGGTTGCGCACGCTGTCCTCGACGTTGCCGCTCAGGTCGTCCAGGAACCGCGCCGCGTCGTAGCCCACTTGTACGAAGCCGTCGGCGATGCGGACGCCCGCATACTTGCGCCAGGTGTTCTCGTCAAAGGCGATCGGCCGATAGCTCTGGACCAGCTGGTTCGTGTCCCCGTCGAGCAGGACGAGGAACTCTGCAGACTGCGCACCGGAAGCCATGTCGAAGCCCATGAAGCGCTCGTCGCTCGTGGCGACGATGATGCCGTTGGCGTCGACCACGTTGATCTCGGAGACGTCATACTCCTCGATAAGCTCGTCGATCAGCTCCTGTGTGGCCATGTCCGTACTGGGAATGGCGAAGGCCACCCTTCGCGTGATGACGATCAGGTTGTCGTCGGAGACCTTCGAGATGTCCTCCTCGACGTCCGTCAGGGCGTTCAGGAGCATGGTGCTCGTGCGAGAACGCGACATGCTGCCCTGGAACACGTACGTGAACAGGGACGAGATGACGAATCCTATGACGATGACGACGAGCAGATGCGTCTGCACCACCTGGGCGATGCTGGGCACCTCGGCACGCTCGCGCGGCCACTCGCCGGCCATCCGCGCCAGCACGACCGCCGCGAGCGCGACGGCGATGCCGTTGCAGCCGATCATGGGGAAGGTGCAGGCACGTACGACGAAGTATGCCCGTGCGGGGTCCCCTGGGTTGGTGAGGATGACGAGCATCAGGTGCAGGACCTCGATGACGATGCCCGTGGCGCAGGCGAGCGGCCAGCTGGGCTTCCGCTCCTCGAAGATGTACTTGCGGAGCATCGCCGCATAGACACCCGCAGCGCAGGTCGCCACGCTACAGGCGACGCGGGTGAACATGCCGCGGCCCCAGAGCGCCGCGAACCACCGCTCCACACCACCGATGAAGCCGGCGATGATGCCCGCGGGACCTCCAAAGAAGAGGCCGGCGACGATGGGTGCGGCGTCACGGACGTTCATGGTGGCGTCTTGCGTGGCGATGCCGAATTCCGTGCCCATGACCGCAACCACGCCAAAGACGATGCCGCAGAGGACCTGCCAGGGCCAGTACCCAAGGTCTGCGGCCCTCCCCTTCCTCAGTGCCATGAGGCATACGCTGACCAGGGCAGGCATGAGGGTCGCCAGCGCGAACTGCGCGATGATGCCTGCGTCCATTGGTTCTCCCATCCCACGTCCGAGGGGCTCGACCGCCGCCAGGACCTCGCATGCGGTGTCCCGGCAACCGGCATTCATATATACGATATTGTCGCACGGCATGCCAACGGCACACCACGTCGTCGTACAAAAAGGGGGCCATCGGCCCCCTCGGAACACGCATATGGGAAGTGTGCGACAGCGGGAGGGACCTCGCTGTCGCACCGTCTCGGCGCCTACGCCATCAGCAGCTCGTCGGGCAGGCTCGCAACGTACTCGCCCAGCTTGGCGAGGCCGGCCTTGAAGTACTCGACGTCGCCGTAGCCATAGCCGATGCGGAAGCCGTGCTCCATGTTGAAGCACAT
>OCTX012274778.1_pt1 | contig 12782 bp, 13 predicted proteins | sample 1539691 | NCBI WGS metagenome assembly OCTX01 (sample SAMN02144231, study PRJEB22623) | gut metagenome | biome: sheep rumen | host: Ovis aries | place: New Zealand
CCCCCCCCCCCCCCCTGATTCCGACAAGTTTAAACGTATTCATGGCTTTCAACCTCTTCGTTTCGTTTTACTCTTTACGGTTTCTCGACCCTGCGACCTGACCGTCAAGCCGCATCGTCTGGAAACAAGTATAGCATATTTACGACAATATGGCAAACGGCCGGGCGGCTAAGCTTCGTCTGTTTTCGCCTCGTCCGCCTCTTCTTCCTTCGCAACTTCGCCGAGGGTCTTTGTGCCGGACAGGAGAGCGACTACCTGCGCCTGGACCTCCGCGAGGTTTTCAAGCCGTATGCGCGGATCGAGAATCACGAATGTGTCGCCGTTCTTGCGGTCTTCGTAGACGCGGCGTATCGTGCCGTCGCTCTGGTCCTTGGCGTCGCGCTCGACGAGTATCTTAGAGCGTTCGAGCATGACGGCCAGCACGTAGACGACGTTCTTCATCGCAGGGTCGTCGAGCGTGATGAGCTTCCTTATAAGCTCGCCCGCGTCCTCCTTCTTGAGCGGCTCCTTCTTCTCCTCCTTCACCGGCGCGAGATACACGCCGTCCCACTGCGAAAAAGGCTCCCAGTCGCGCGCGGCCGTCTTCCAGCACTCGGGGTGGCAGTCGAAGCGTTCATATCCGCCGCCCGTCTCCTTGAGTGCGCTTACGACGGGCGTCTTGTCCACGAGCGGTTTCTGGCATATCGAGCATACATGCCCGCGAGACCGTATGTTCCATTCCTGCGACATCGCCCCTCCCTCACGCCACGGCGTTCATCTCTGCAAGAATCGCGCGCGCCGCGCCGGCGGGATCCTCCGCCGCCATCACGGGCCGCCCGACGACGAGGTGGGTCGCGCCGTCCCTCACAGCGTCCGCAGGCGTCGCGACCCTCTTCTGGTCGCCGACAGCCGCGCCCGCAGGCCTCACGCCGGGCGTGATGAAAAGCGTCCCCGCCTTGAGCGCTTTCGAAAGAGCGCCGACCTCCTGCGGCGAGCAGACGAGCCCGTGCGCGCCGCAGTCCGTAGCGAACCGCGCCATCGCCGCGACCTGCTCCGCCGGGGTGCGCCCGGTTATGCCTGCATCGGCGAGATCGTTCTGATCGAGCGAGGTGAGAACCGTGACCGCGAGAATCTTCGGGCCCGTCCCGCCGAACTCCGCCGCGGCGTCGGCCGCCGCGCGTATCATCGCCCTGCCGCCGACGGAATGTATCGTCATGAGATCAACGCCCAGCTTCCCGCCCGACCGCACTGCGCGCTCCACCGTTCGCGGTATGTCGTGGAACTTCAGGTCGAGAAACACTTTCTTTCCCAGGTCCTTGACCGCCTTCACCACGTCGGGCCCTTCGGCGGTGAACAGTTCGAGTCCTATCTTGTAGAACCCTACGCCATCGCCTATCTGCCGGATTTTCCCGACCGCCTCTTCACGCGTCTGCACATCAAGCGCCACTATCAACTCTGCCATTTTCTGCTCCTTCGTTTGTCGTCTTGTCTTTTTTCCTGTAAATGTCTTCGATCATGCCGCGCACATATTTCACGCCTCCGGCGAGGTCGCGGAACACGCCGTCGAGCTGCGCCTCGTAGCAGGCTTTCAAAATGCCGCCGAACGTTTCGCCGGGGTTCAGCCCGAGCGCGATGAGGTCGCGCCCGCGCACGATCGGCGCCGGCGCGGAATCCGCGACTTCCATGCGCGCGGCCTCCGCCGCGAGCCATTCGAGCGCGGCAGGGTCGCGCGGGAACGGCGGGCGCCCTTCGTCGTCGGCCGCCGCCACGCGTATGAGCCTGTCGATGCGAACGACCTCCGCCGCGAGACGGCGTATCGCGCTTTCGCCGGCGTGGCTCTTCCACAGCGCGAAAGGCCTCATGTGGCACCTCACGAGCGGCGGGACCTCCTTCAGGAGGCGCTCTTCGTTCGTGAGTCTGCGAAGGAACGAGCGCGCCGGCGCGACACCCTTCTCGTCGTGGCCGAGCGAGCGCAGCCGCCGCGCGCGCCTGTCGTAGCGCGTCGTCGCCGGCTTGCCGAAATCATGGCACAGGACCGCGAGCCCGACGACAAGATCGTCCTCGCCCGTGCGCCGCCGCGCGAAGGCGTCGAGACAGCAGAGAGTATGGTTCCACACGTCGCCCTCGGGATGCCACTCTGGATCCTGGCGGCAGCCTATGAGAGCGTTCAGCTCCGGATAGTAGCGCGTCCAGCCGACGGCCCGCAGGAACTCGAGTCCGGCCGAAATCCTCTCGCCCTTCGTGAGCAGCTTCGCCCATTCTTCGAAGAGGCGTTCGCGCGGCAGACCCTCGGGTGTCATCGTGCGGCACACCGCGACGGTCTCCGGCGCGGGCGTGAGATCGAACCTGGCGACGAACTGCATCCCGCGCAGTACGCGGAGGGGATCTTCGCGGAAATGGTCCGACACGTGCCGCAGTGTCCGCGAGGCGAGATCGGCACATCCGCCCCACGGGTCGATGACCTCGTCCGTAAGCGGGTCGCGGTATATCGCGTTTATCGTGAAGTCGCGCCGCGCCGCGGCCTCTTTCACCGTGAGAGATGGATCATACTCCACGCCGAACGCCTTGTGGCCGAGGCCGAGTTTCGTCTCGCGGCGCGGGATGGCGACGTCGATGTCGTGACCGTGCAGCTTCATGACGCCGAACGACGCGCCGACAAGATCCAGGCGGAACGTCCCGGAGAGCGCGGCCTTAAGACGGTCCGGCGCGACGCCGTAGACCTCAAGGTCGAAATCTTCAGTCTCCGCGCCGAGCATAGCGTCGCGCACGCACCCGCCGACGAGCAGGGCGCGGCCGCCGAGCGACTTCGCGATACGCGCGACCTCGCGCACGCACTTCATGTCGTCGATGGTGGCAGCCGCCATGAAGCCAGCCTCCTAAGCGCGTCTGCGCAGAACAGCCATCGTCTCGAAGCGGGCCGTGCGCGGGAACATGTCAACCCAGCGCACGGACTCCAGCGCGTAGCCGCGGCATATCGCGCGAAGATCCCTCACGAGCGTCGCCGGGTCGCAGCTTACATAGATGAGCCGCGGGGCGTGCGACGCGGCGAGCCATTCGGGAACGCGCCGCTCAAGCCCGCCGCGCGGAGGATCCAATATAACCGTCGAGCGCGCGCCGATCTTGATGCGCTTGATGCTGCGCCCGACCTCCTCGGCGAAGAAGAGCCCCTGCGCACCGAGCGCGGCGGCGTTGCGCTTCGCGAAATCAATCGCCTCGCGGCCCGACTCCACGCCTACGAGACGCGCGTCCCCGCGCTTCGCGGCCAGCGCGCAGCTTATACCGAAAACTCCGACGCCGCAATAGAGGTCGAGCAGGTTCGGCGCGGCATCGACGCCGTCAAGATACTCGTCCACGACCGCCTTCACCAGGCTCTCGCCGGCCGCGGGGTTGACCTGGTAAAAGCCGCCCGCAGGAACTTCGAACACTCTGCCGCAGGTCGTCTCCTTGAGCACGAGGCCCTTCGGCGCGTCGCCTATCCACCACTGGACGCCGCTGCGCGGTGTCCAGCGGACGGTCACGTTCCCCTTTCGCGCCGTATCGCGGCGTACGCTCTCCGCCCCCTGCGTGAGAAGCGTCATGATGTGGCGCCTTATCTCGGGAAGTCTGGCGTTGATCTCCGGCCGGACGAGAGGGTCGGCGGCGATGTCGACTATGTTGTGGCCCGGCTCCTCGCGGTAGCCGAGCGCCCATGCGCCGCCCTGTTTCGCAAAATGGTAGACCGCTTTGTTGCGGTAGTTGAGCGGCTCCCCCGGGCAGTCGATGCGCGAGAAGCGGGCGGGTGAAAGACGCGCGCGCTCCAGCGCCTCCTTGAGCTGGGCCTCCTTCGCGTCCATCTCGGCGCTGTAGGAGAGGTTGGCGTACACCATGCCGGGAATCGGGGCGGGGCCTGTCCCCGTGCGGTCGGGGCTGGACTCGACCACTTCGACGAGACGCGCCTTCACGAAGGTGCTGCGCTCGTCGACGATCTCGGCCTTGACGCTCTCGCCGGCGAAAGCGCCCGGCACGAAAACAACGCGACCGTCGCCGAGCCTTCCGATCCCGTCGCCACCGTAAACGCTCTTCGCGATATAGACGGTCGAGGTCATCGATGTGCCGTTACTGCGCCCATATCTTCTCAAGCGCGTAGTAGGCGCGCGCCTCGGGAGAAAAGACATGTACGACGACGTCCACGTAATCGACGACGATCCACCCGCTCTCGGGGTCGCCGCTTGTGCGGTAGCTTGCGACGCCTTCGGCCTTCATCGCCGACTGCGACTCCGCCACGAGCGCCTTGAGGTGGGGCGCGGCGGTGCCGGTGGCGACAACGAAAAAGTCGGCGAGGGAGGACCTGCCTCTCACGTCGTATACTTTCACGTCCTCGCCTTTGCGGTCTTCGAGCGCCTTTGCGATCTTGTCTGCCTGCTGTTCTGCGGTCATGACCATATTATACCAAAAACTACGCGAGACCGAGAACGTCCCGCATTGTGTACATCCCCGGCGCGCGTCCGCGCGCCCAGGCGAGAGCCTTGAGCGCGCCTGCAGCGAACGCCGCGCGGTCCTGCGCCCTGTGGACGAGCTCGACCCTCTCCAGTTCGCCGGCGAACATCACGGTGTGATCGCCGACGACCGAGCCGCCGCGCAGCGCATGCACCGCGATCTCGCCCGCCGGACGCCCGCCTGTCTCGCCGCAGCGGCCGTAGATGAAGCCCTGCGCAGCGGCGCCGATCTCCGCGCGCCCGGCGTTCGCCGACTTCGCAAGCATCAACGCCGTACCGCTCGGGGCGTCCTTCTTGTGGCGGTGGTGCATCTCGGTTATTTCAATGTCATACTCCGGCCCGAGAATCGTCGCGGCCTTGCGCACGAGTTCGAGGAGAAGGTTCACACCGAGCGAATAGTTGCCGCTCTGCACGACGGGTATCTTCTTCGCGGCCGCGTCGACATGGGCCTGCTCGCCGGGAGTGAGACCGGTCGTGCCGATCACGTAGGCAAGGCCTTGCGCGGCGGCCTTGTCGATCGCCGCCGGGACGGCCGTGTGGTGCGAGAAATCGACGACGCCCTCGGTGCCGTCGGGCCAGTCGCGGTCGAAGCCGTCCGCCACGTCCACCCTGGCGACCACCTCAAGGTCGGTGCCCTCGGCCAGCTCGACGAGCTTGCGGCCCATCCTGCCGGCGGCGCCTAGAATTGCAATCTTCATTTTCATGGCGAACATTATACCATATTGCCGCAGCCTGCATGGCGACGCCCGGTTACATGTCCTTCGCGGCGAGCTCGCGACCGAAAGCCACTATGCGGCGGTCTATGCGCGTTTTTATCTGACTTACCATGTTTCGCGAAAGCCCGAACTCCTTCGCGACCGCCGCTATGTCGCGCCCCTCCAGCGCATAGGCGCGGTATACCGCGCGGTCGCGCGCCGAAAGCGCCGTCTTTGTAAGAACGTGCTCGACCGCGCTTTTGAGCACCGCCTTGCGCCAGTCTTCATCGATCGCCTCGGGCGACTCGGCAGGCGCGGCGAGCGTGTCGGCGATGGTTCCCTCGCCGTCGCCTTCAGGGTCGCCGTAGTCCAGCGAAACCTTCCTGTCGCCGGCGCGCGCCATGTTCTTGCGGTGGGCCATGTGAACCTCGTTCACGATCATCGTCGCCAGATAGGAATGGAAACGCCCCTTCTCCGGTGTGTAGCGCCCGCTGCGCAGAACATCGACCAGCTTGCCGAGGACGGTCATCACTATGTCGTCCGCGTTGGCTTCGCCTCCCTTGAGCGCGGCGAACTGGCGTATCGCCAGCGAATACGAGTCCCAGAAGCGGACCCACTCCGACGAATCCTGCCCGGGGCCGAGATCCCTTATCTTGGCTATCAGTGTTACCGAGGTGGGTGGGAAGGTCTCGCTCATTTAAGCCTCTTGGCCGCGTCCCTCAGAAGAATCGCAAGCGCCGTGTTCTCGCCGCTCGAACTGTAGCTGTCGGGCACGCCCGCAAACAGATCCAGATCGTCGCGCCGCGCCTTGACGCACAGCTCGCGCAGCTCGGAATACGCCTTGGCCTTTGTTATCTCGCCGCTCTTGAGATCGGCGAAGATGTCCTGCGTGAGCACAAGCGCGTCGATCATCGCCGCGCGGAACTGCTCTTCGGACGGCATCCCCTCGGCCTCCTCCTCGCCGGCCGACGACGGGATTTCAAACGTGGAGGCGAAATCAGGAACGCAAAGAGCCGCCTCTATCGCGTCGATCCTCTTGCGCGCCTGCGTGAACGCATACGCAAACGCCAGCACCGCCAGAATGGACACCGCCGCAACATAGCGCGCCACGTGCCGCGCGATGTGGCCGCGCCGCTTCTCGCGCAGAAAGCGCTCCTCGGCGTCGGCCTCGGCCCTGTCGCGCAGAGCCTCGCGCTCCTCTGCGTAGGAAAGGCACTCGCGCCCGTTGGGGTTGGCGTGCAGAAGCTTGGGGAGAATCTTCATCCACACCGGCTCGAAGGTCGAAAGCGTGTCGGCAAGGTCCGTGCGCGCGTCGCACCATGTGCCTGTAAGAAGCTTGTAGACCATGACGCCGAGCGCATACCAGTCGGATTTCGGCGTGGCGTCCAGCCCCATCTCAAGCTCGGGCGCCATGTAGCCGATCGATCCCATCACCGGGCTTTTCCCGTCGCGCATGCGGACTATCGTCTGCACGGGATCAACCACCGTGCGGCCGGTGTCGCCGGGGTCAAATATCTTGGAGATGCCGAAATCCGTGAGAACAGCGTGCCCGTCCGGCCCGACGAGCACGTTCTGGAGCTTCAGATCGCGATGGACGACGCCCATGCGGTGAATGTAGGCGAGGCCCTCGCGCACATCGTCGTACCACCTGCCTATCGTCGGCTCGTCGGCCTCGCCGTCCGGGACGTCCGCAAGACTGCGCAGCGCGCCGCTCTCGTCGAGGACGAGATCCATCACGAAATACGGGCGGCCGGTCGCTTCGTCCACGCCGAAGTCGGTCACGCGCACTATGCGCGGATGATTGAGTTTCGCCAGAAGCCGCCCCTCCACCTCGAAGCGCCTGCGAACCAGCTCGTCGTCGTTTGGATAGGCGTAGAGCTTGACGGCGTGGCGCGAACCGAGGCGCGGATTCTCCGCCTCGTAGACCTCGCTCATACCGCCTTTGCCGAGCAGCCGGACAATTCGCAGTCCGCCGATCGTTCGCTCCTCGCGCTCCATTGTGCGGTCGTCTGTCATTTCTTTTCCGGAAGTTCGCCTGTTACGTCGAGTATCCACGCTGTGTCGGCCCAGCACGGATGGGTTCTGTCCTTGAAAATCTGCTGAAGGATCGGCTTCTTCACGTCTTCATCCCGGTTGAGGACATCATTATAGACCGCCTCGACAAGGTCCTGCTCGACCGACTTGTCCATCAATATCCCGGCGAGCAGCATGACATTCTCGTCGGGCACGAGGTTCAGCGCGCGGTGAAGGCATTCTTCGCGTCGCGATGCGGGTATCTTCTTGAACTGCTGCGCGAACGCGTCGACATCGGCCATCGTCACACCATCGGCGGAAGGCTCCATCCACCTGTCGGTCAACGCGTCGAACGCCTCGACAAGCCGCTCCTCCTCGCGCTCGCGCGCCTCTTCCTCAGAAAGAGGCTCCTCCGGCCCGGCCTCGACGCCGTCATCAAAAGACTCCCCGCCGGACGCGCCTGCGCCGTCCGGCACGGCAGAGGGGGAAGACTCTCTCTCCGGCGCGGCGCCGTGCCGCGCCTTCGACGCGCCCGGCGCATCGGCAATGCGCGAGACCTTTTCGCCGCCGCCGTCTTCACCGCCGCGCGCCGCCGCGCCACGCCCGCGCACAAGGAAAAGCGCCGCCGCAACGGCCAGCACAACCAACGCCACGACGACTGGAGCAGACTTCTTCACTGGCCCTCTTTCCTCTGCCCGTAAAAATCGTCGTCGTCCTCGTCGTCGGGATTCTCCACGAGCCATTCGTCAAGCTTCTCGGGCGAATCAATCCCCTCTTCACCCGTATAAAACTCGATGTTGTCGGGCAGGACGGACTTCGTCGCCTCGCTCCCGCTGACCATCATCTCTTTTATCGTGTCCACAGCGACGGAATGACGCATGTTGTTGAGCTCGAACAGCATCGAATCCATCGCGTCGGCGTCTGTCACAATCTTCGCGGCCTGTATGAGGATTTCCGCGCGCTCGAAGTCGCTCAAGTCGAAATCTGAAAGCGCTTCCTCGAACTTGTCGAGCGCCGTCTGGACAACCTCGTCGTCACCGTCGGCCAGAAAGCCGGCTATCTCGGGCAGACCGCTCGAACCGAACCAGCTCAACGCATCTATCGCAGCCAGTTTTATAGCCTTGGGGATCCCGTCGGGCCATTCGTCGGAACTCTGCATCTTCTGCACAAGATTGAGAACAGTCGCCTTGTCCTCCCGGTCAAGCGCCTCGCGGATCTCGACTATAAGCCGGCGCTGGACTTCGGTAAGATTCGACTCGTCGTCATCGTCAAGCACAAACGACGGCTTTTCACGCTCGCTGCGCGCCGACTGCGCACGGATGCGTGCGCCGCTGCGCACGACGGGAATCTTGCGCTCTTTTGCCGCGGCTTTGACGCCAGGCGTCTTCACGACAATCGGCTTTTCCTGCTCTTCCTGCCCGGATTTCGACATAAACGCCCTTATAGACAGCCCGCAAAGGCATCCAAGAACGATTACTCCGAGAATATAATTCATACTCTTCATCTATATAATGTATGCGCGCCACGCCGATGGATGACAGAAAAAGTCGGCCCCCCTACCGGTCCGGTGCGCGACATAGCGGCGGTCGAGTCGCGCACAACGAGCGGCGCGTCGAGCATTATCGACCGCGGCTCCATTTTCGGACTGCGTATTCTTTGCATCAAGGACCCGACCGCCGTATCGGCCAGCTTCTTCACCGGCTGGTGGACCGTCGTCAGCGACGGCGAAAGAAGCGCCGCAAGCGCGTCATCGTCGAACCCGGCGACGCGAACGTCGCCAGGTATCTTGAAACCGAGCCCGCACAAAGTCTGCATGAGGCGAGCCGCCGTAGGGTCATTGCGGCATACGAACGCGTCCGGCGCGTTCTTCCCGTGCATCAACCTGCGCAGAAGCGCTTCGTCGGCAGGGTCGGTCTCGATCACACAGGACGCCTTCCAGTCCAGACCGGCGTCCATCACGGCCTGTGCGACGCCGTGGATTCTCGCCCGGATCGTGTTGGCGTAGTTCGCGTGCGTAAGAAAGCGGAGCCGTCTTGCGCCGGATTCTATCATGTGGCGCGCGACGCGGTAGCCCGCCTGGAGATTGTCGATCCCGACCAGGTCGTACCGGCTGCGCGCGGGGAAAGGAAGGTAGTCCCTGTCGAGCAGCACGACGGGGATGTTCTTCGCGGCGAGCGTCGCCACGACCTTTCGCGTGGCGGCGTGGGATTCGGGAATGAGGTCCACGGGCTCCAGCAGCACGCCTGCCGTGCGCCGCGCGGCATAGGCCTGCGCGAGAGCGATCGCCCACCGTCCGCGGTCGGCGGCGTCCGGCGTGGACACGTCACCGAGCAGAACGTCGTACCCGCGTGCGCGCGCCTCCGCAGCGATGGCGTCGCACAGACGGGTGAAAAAGTCAATGGCACGATAGTCCGGCGCGATGATGCCTATCGCGCCGGTGGCGTGCTTCGCGGCAAATGTGAGATACGAGCCGGACCCCGCCCTCGACTCCAGAAGCCCCTGCCTCTTGAGCTCCCTCAGCGCGCGTTCGACCGTCGGACGGCTCGCGCCGAAACGCCGCGCAAGCGTCTCCTCGCTCGGGAAACGCTCGTGCGAGTCGTACCTGCCCGAGAGGATGTCCCGCTTGAGTTCGTCGGCTATCGCGAGATATTTGGACACATTCGTCTTCACGCCCGCATTATACCAAATTCCTGCGCCCCCGCGCCACTCATGTCCCTCGCGCCGTCTCTTTGTCCGGTTCCCAGAAATCGAAGGCGCAGCCCGCTATCTTCCCGTCGTCCCCGCGCTGCGTCGTGGCGCGGATGAAGAGCGTCCTGTCGCCGACGAGTTCCTTGGGCAGCGCGTCCAGCCCCTGGTTAGCATTCAGATGGTGCGTTCTCTCAATGCGCAGGCTTTTGTCGAACACGGCCACCTGCGGCGAGCCTTTGACAGAGTAGAATGTTCCGTAAAGCCGCTTGCCGTCCGTCGTAATGTTCTGAAAGCCGTACTTCGTATCGTGCCCGTAGTCGAACTCGGCGCGCGGCGAGACCTCTTCTAGCGTATCGGCATCGAACCGCCCTAGGATGTTCACGCGGTGCGGTTTCGCCGACGTCCGGCCGTGCGCGGCGCCCATGCCGAGATAAAGGACGCCATCGAGGATCGCGATGCCGTCGATTCCGCGATCCAGCGGCTTCTCGCGCACAAGGTTCAGATCGGAATCATAGACCTGGATGAATCCTTTTCCGTCCTTTGCAAGCGCAGTGTACAGGAGGCCGTCATGCCAGCAAAGGTCGCCGGTGTGTCTGGGCACGGCGCGCGTCTTCAGCACGCGCCCCTGCCAATCGAGCTTTGCGATACGAGTCTGCTGCGCCACATACAGCGCGTCCGGCGCGGCGGCGATCCCCTGCACGTGCCCGCCCGCCGGGTCGAGCGCTTCGAGGCCGATGGAGAACGGGCGGGGCTCGCTTTCCGGCACGGACGCCAGACGGCATCCAGCCAGAACGACGGCGGCCAGCGCCGGGAGCAACCAGCCAACCGCCTCACAGCGCATCGAACGCGAACACATGGGCCTTCTCGCCTTTCCCGCCCCACGACTCGGTGACGACGAGGCGCAGGGCGTCCGCCTCGACCGGCTCGAACGCCACTTTCCTGAAGCGCAGGAAGTTGCAGTCGTCCGAGAAGACGGTCTTCCACTCTCCGCACACGTGCGCATCTATGCGGAAGCCCCTGGCGAGCATCTCCGGCATCTTGGCGGGGGTGACGGTGGCCTCCAGCTTGCGCATGCGCTTGCCGGTGAAGGTCATTTTGGAGTCGAAGACGAGGCGCGCGCCAGAAATCCGCTTGGGCGCGTCCCATGAATAGACGATCTTCTCCTCGCCTGCGTCCGTCCACACGCCGTTGTCCTTCCCGTCGTAGTTGCGGTCGATGCCGTTTTTGAGAATCGCGACATCGTCGGCGCACCGCGCCTCGGCGGTGAGCGGCGAGACCTTGCGCCACCTAAACGGCAGCATGCAGTCATCGTCCTCCAGCATCGTCTGGAGTTCGGCGATGCGCTCGCGCCTGAGCTGCGCCGGGTCGATACTGTATTTGACGAGCATCGAGGCGGCGGTGCCGACGGCCTGGCCGAGCGCGGCGCACGTGGCCATGACGCGCGTCGCGGAAAGGCTCATGTGGGTAGCGGATATGTCGCGCCCGGCGAACATCAGGTTTGGCACGTTTACGGAGTAGAGGCAGTCGAAGGGAATGCCGAAGGGAGACGGGCACTCGTATTCGACCGACGAGTGGGTCTTGCTCTCGAAGGCGTCCGGATGGTGGTCGTCGAGCTTCCAGCCGCCGTAGGCCACGACATCCTCGAAATGGCCGCCGGAGAGCACGTCGCCCTGCGTGAGTATGTGCGGGCCGACAAAGCGCGTCGATTCGCGCTTGCCCGGGAGCGAGCCGATCCAGTCGAGCTCGTAGTCCTTCGCGCGCCCGTCCGGGTGATTCTTCATGTACGCCCACACGCCGTAGGCTATCTTCTTGAGCTCCAGCTGTATGTCGTTGGCGTCGTGTATGGTGTGGAGGTTGCCGCCGATCTCGATCCACCAGAAGTTGTTGCGCTCGGGATACGGGCGCTTGTAGTTGAGGCGCATGGCGCCGGGCGGCAGCGGCTCGTCGGGATGCGCGAAGTCGGCGTCGGTGTACTTGTGCGCCCACGGCGGCGGCGTGAACGGGCGGTGCTCCTTGGTCCGCCGCAGCTGCAGCAGGATGGAGTTGCCCATCGTCTTCGCGTCGCCGCCGGCCTCGAGATACGTCTCGTTGAACTCCGAAGGCAGCTCGCGCCCGTGGCGGAACTTCGCGCCGGAGAGCCGCAGGATGCCGTCGCCCGTGCAGTCTGCGAACTGCCGACCCTTCACGACGTAGCGCGTGTAGGCGTCGCCGTTCCACGCCTTCACGGCCGCGATGCGTTCGCCGTCCATGACGACGCCGTCGACGCAGGTGTTGAGGAGCAGCGTTATGTTCGGCTCCATGACGACGGTGGAAAGCATCACGTCGTCCCAGATGGTGTAGCGCAGGAGCGGGTTGTAGTAAAAATTCTTGAGCTGCAGCTCCTCGAAGATGCCCGCCTCCTTGTTCTCGTCGCCGTATGCGCCCATGACGCCCATTCTCATTTCGCTGGACATGTTGCCGCCGAGCATCGGCCGCGCCTGCAGCAGCACCACCTTCGTGCCGTGGCGGGCGGCGGCAATGGCGGCGCAAAGCCCTGCCGGGCCGCCGCCGCACACCACGAACTCGGTTTCGAGTTCGACATCTTTTATCACCTGCGAGTTCGCTTCGGTAAGCATGCCGTCTGCGGCACGCGCAGCCATGGCGCATAGAAGCGCCGCGGCGCAGAACATCCTGGTTGATTTCATTTCATTCTCCTTTCCTCTTTTCTTTCTTTCAAACTTTCACTATTGCGCCCTGCCGGGCGAGGCGGCGGGCGATGGCGGCGAAATCGAAGGGTTCTGCAATTCTCATTGACCATTGCTCTTACAGTATACCAAATTCCTGCGGCTCGTGTGGGCAAGACTTTGGCAAAGCTTGGGCAAGACTTAGGTTGAGTGCACAACGGCTTCCTTTGGGTTCGGTGATTAAAAACGATCCTCCGCCACCCGGCGGA
>OCTX012112563.1_pt1 | contig 12781 bp, 4 predicted proteins | sample 1539691 | NCBI WGS metagenome assembly OCTX01 (sample SAMN02144231, study PRJEB22623) | gut metagenome | biome: sheep rumen | host: Ovis aries | place: New Zealand
CGCAACGTAATGGTGCCCTCGTCGTCAGGACGAAGCACCTCAGGCACTACCTGTGCAGTAAGATAAGAGGGCAGATGCATGAGGTAGGGACGATACACCTTTGTACCGTTGTTATAGATGTGTAGCACCTGTTCCAGCTGGTCGCCCTTGTTGGCGTCGTCGAACTCGATGACGTTACGGTCCAGACGAAGTTCGCCCATCTCGACGGGATAATTGCCCGTGAGGTCAACATAGTGCTCGAGCACTACCCCCTTCATCGTAATATAGAGCGGTTTCGATGAGACATTGGTAACGACGGCAGCCTGCTGGTGGAAGTGTCCCAGCTGACGGGCGTCGTAGGTCATACGGATTTGGAACCTGTCACCCACGGCACCCTTAGGAAACTCCACTTTCGTACACTGACAGTCTGGACGAACGTCCTCGACCCTTACTTTTCCTTTGGTCTTAAACTCAAACACAGCCGTAATAGGGTGCTCATAGCCTGTGCGCCCCACATCGACGGTCGTTTTCTCCGCAGTCAGCTTCTGGGCAGCCACCGGAAGGGCTGTCAGCAGGAGCAGGGAGGGTATCAATAGTTTCTTATTCATCATTATCTTTTATATTTAGCAGCATCGACGGTGCCGTGGCACGGAACTCGGGAGCATACGCACATTGTACGCTACAGCTGCCCGTAGTATATTGTCCTGGACGGTCGATATAGTATTCGGTTTCTATGACGTGACGGCCTTTGGCCAAGCCGTAGTAGAAATAATGCGTAGCATTGTCCTTGGGCGAGACGTAGACTCCACGACTGTAGCCTGACAACTGACGGACGGGCTCCATACAGGCGGCCCGACGGTCGACGACCTGCACAAAGTCCAGGTCACGAGAGGTCTCTATGGTGATGCGCACCTTCACCCGGTCACCGACATGCAGCGGCTGCTGGGACATGACCTCACGTTTAACGGCGATGCCGCTTTGCGATGCTTCTATGTCCGACGTCTTCTGCAGGAACTGTGCATAGACGGCTCCCCATGAGCTTTCCTCACTCATCTTTGTTACGGTGAAGGTTTTCCCCTTAGGCTCTGTAATGGTCGTTTTCACATAACCCAGTGCTGCAGTAGCGCCGGGGGTCGGCAACACCTCGCCATCAATAGCCAAGGTAGTCTGCGGGCGGGAGGCCAGCAGGGAGTTGTGATCGTAGAGGAAGGCCCAGATGGCATTGACACTGCTGATGGGCGTGTCCCATGCCTGGGTACGTTTCTCCTGCAGTAGCCAGCGGCGCATCTCGTCAACGGTTTGACGGTCATCAGGCGTCACGGTCTGTATGGCCTCAATGGCAGCCACCTCTGTCGGGATTTTATAGTCGTACCATGAATAGGCGGCACGCCCTGTGTCGTAATAGCGCCCCATCTCCTCGGTATAGACGGTGTATTCCTTCAGGCTTTGCACATACTCGCGAGCCACCTTGTGCTGTCCTTGCTGAGCCAGCACAATAGCGGTAAGGGCCTTCTCGTAGATGGTCTGACGCTTGATGTCCTTCTTCAGCAGCACGATAAGGTAATTATTGGCAGCCCTGACGTCAGCAGGCAACTGCCGGCCGTCCAAAGCGCAGAGGTAAAGCCAGCGCAGGGCGGTGAATGAGGGGAACTGGGGTTTGTGGCCTTTCTTCTCTTGTTTCTTCAACTCTTGCACTATATCCAGCATCTGCCGGCCAAGGAATCCGAAGGCCCTGTCCTGCATCTGTCGGGTCTCGGGCTGCATGCCTGCGATATGGTTGAGTCGTACCAGCATCTCCTGGACGGCCATGGTGATGTAGGTGCTACCCTCCATCCCCGGGAACCACGAGAAGGAGCCGTCCGCATGCTGTAGCTTCTGCAGTTTCTGGGCCGCTGCAGACAGGCGGTTGCTGATGCCGTTTTCATCGAAGAAGTCTGCCAGTCGCTGACGCTGTTCTGTCTCACGGTCAGCAGCACCCACCCACGGTGTCTCGCTCAGCACGAGGTCCTTCAGTTCCTGGTTCTTTGAGAGCTGCGAGTGTAGCGTTACATTATCTCGCTTCCACTGTTCAAAGACAGTCTTCACCTGCGGGGTCTGGGCCAGCAAGGTCTTTGCCAGCAGGTTCGAGTAGTAGGAAGCAGCATGGTCGATGGCACTATGTTCGTGCGGCTGACCCAGTGTAGGCAGCGACTGTACCATGAGCCATGCAGGGTTGTCGGTATACTCGACGGTGAACAGCCGATGGGTAGTGCCCTGTGGGAACAACGTGGTGAGGTCGATGTCTTGGGTGCCGGGCTCATGCTGAGTAATGGGTACCGTCTTAGTAACATACTCGCTATTGGGCATGACGGGTAGGTAATGCTGTTCGCCATCTGAGAAGCCGTCATCCTCTGCCGTGGAAGCCATAGCCGACACCTTGCATATCAGCAGGCCAGCCTTCAGCACAGCAGAAGGGATGTGGAAGCTGAGCGACAGCGTCTTTCCTGCTTCTACCTCGAAGTGCTGCGACAAGGAGAGCAACTGGTCTGCGCTGTCGGCATCATCCAGACGCAGGTGTGCATCGCCTTTCAGAGGCTGCTGACTGGTATTGATGATGCGCGTGGTGATGACGGCCTCGTCGCCCTCACGGACGAAACGCGGCATGTTAGGCTGAACCATCAGCGTTTTCTTGGCCACCGCCTCACCTTCGATGCTGCCAAACAGCATGTCGGGGGTATTGGCAATACCCATCATGCGCCAGGTGGTCAGACTCTCGGGCAGGGTAAACTTCAACGTCACCCCACCCTTTTCATCGGTCGTCAGCTGGGGATAGCAGAAGGCCGTCTCCTGAAGATTTTCGCGCAGCTGCACCTGCTCGTGGCGGGGTTCGTCGCTGTCGGACGCTTCGCTTGCGGTCTTCGCGTTGACGCCATAGCCCACCACGATATTTTCTGCTGCATCCATCACCGCCTCGTCGGTACCTTGAACGCTGAAACTTCCAATGGTTTGTTTGCGTTCCATCATCGCCTTCGGTGCTGCAGCCATGGCATACATCCTGCTGCCTCCTATGCGGACGGGATATACATAGTATGGATAGACGGCCGTATCGAAATGGCTGTACTCGAAGTCACGGATGTCAATAAGCTCGTAACGCTTCGCACCTGATATAACCACGCTGCCCCACTGGCGACACTGCCATGTAGTAGAGGCCATGGTACGATAGCTATTAGGAGAAAAATCCCACTGGTGCTGGCGTATCTGGTCAAGACTCTTGTCGTAGAGCACGGCCATCAGCGAGGCGTCAGCTGGCGTGCCGTCTGGATTCTTGACAGTGAGTCGCCACTCTTCCTGCTGTCCTGGTGTCAGTCGGTCGCGGAAGGTCTCCCACGACAGCTGTAGCCGTTTGTCAGGCATCGGACGTGTAATGGTTTGTGCGTGATGATAGCACTGGCCATCCTTCACCCAGGCATAGGTAAGCAGCAGTCCGCTGCCGTATTCTTCCTTATAGGTCAGCCGGCGGTTCAGCAACGACGCATTTTCCTTTATGACCCCGCTCTCGACGACCTTGCCTCCGGCGTAGATGCCATAGACGATATGCAGGTCGGGGTCTGACGAGCCTACCTGCAGGGTGACAGGCGTACCATCACCCGGGAACTGCGTGTCGGACACGTAGAACCAGTCGTGGGTCTGTGCAGCAGGTACCTTGTCATCGAGACTGAAGACAACGAACCTCACGTCGATGGTGTCGCGCTGGCATAGGGCCTCCAGACGGTGCTCGCCACTCTTCAACTGTGGAAGGAGCACCTGGCATGGAGCATTGGCTGGTGTCTCATGCCACTTGCCGTCATCCAGGCGATAGCGCACGGTGCCCTCTATCTCCTGTCCTGCGGCGTTGCGACGGGTGAAGGTAACTTCTGGCATCTGGTCGCGTCTCACCTGCTGAGGCAGGTCACAGGTCAGGGCTGTAGGCTTGGTACCAAGGGGCAGAGACAGCGAACCGTGATGGGTCTCGCCAGCCTGGTCTGTAACGTCGGCCTCGACCACAAAGTTGTAGTACATGGCACTGCCTTGCACTTCGTCTGGCAAATTTAAAGGTACCTCGACGCTGAAGTTGCCCTCGTCGTCAGTCCGGCTCTCGCCCTCGCTCATCAGTACTTCGCGCAGTCCGTCGCCCGCATAGCCTTGCTGCCAATAGCGCGAGTACGTCAGCCACCAGAAAGCTACGCGCCGTCTGACCGTGTACCGCACCGTGGCACCCTGTACCGGCACGCCGGCATAGCTCACGGCCTTGGCCTCAGCCCTGACGGTATCGCCCTGCTGATACTGCTTCTTATACTCGTCAAACTCCACCTGGAATGTAGGCCGCTTATACTCTTCGACGCTGAAGCCCACGCTACTGCCGTTGGCACGAATGGTGAAGTGGCCGTTCAGCAGTCCGGTGGGCAAGGTAAACTGGCTGCTACACTTGCCATACTTGTCGGTGACCACCTGCTGCTCGGCCACCACCTTGTAGTTGGCATCTCGCAGCTGCAGGGTCAGCTGCCTGCCGGCCACTGCCTCGTTGTTGACGGCCGAACATTCTTTCCATACGATGGCAGCCACATGGACCGTCTGTCCCGGACGATAGATGCTGCGGTCGGTGAAGAGGTTGGTGTGTTCAGCAGTATATTGGCGCTCATAGTAGCTATAGCGTCCGTAGTTATTCACTGAGGGACAAAAGCGGTCGTCAGCGGTAAAGGCATAGACTTCCGAAGGACGGTTTCCTTTCACATGAACCATCGCCTCGCCCTGCATGTCACAGGCTTGCTCCTCGGTACGACTGTTCCGTCGGTTGCCATAGTTCCGTCGGTTGCCATATAACAGGCGCAACACGGCATTGGGAACGGGCTGTCCTGTACGGGCATCCACCACCACGTAGCGCACCATGTCGCCAGGCATGGACTGAGACATCACGCGCAGACCCGACACAAAGAGCAGGGCACGCTGGGGAACTAACACAGGCAGGCTGTGACATTCTATCAGATAGACGCCGGGACTGAGACCGTCCATCAGCACCGAGTCTTCAAACACCTCCAGTTCGGTATGCATGCCGAAGGTGACGGTGCGATGATGACTCGTCAGCTCCGTCATGCCTTTCCGTATAGTGGCATAATCTTTCGAGTCGTTAGGATACAGGTCAGTATCACCGTTCAGCTTTGTGCGATACACCTGTATCGTCAGCGACGAGATATTGCGCAGATGCTGCAGCTTAAGCATCTGCGGTGCGCCAGGCACGGCCACCTGCTGCGGAATCGTGACATGAAACTGCGGATTAGAGTCCACCGTCCAGCGCCTCTGGCGCCGCTTGCCGATGATGCTGGCCTCAGGCAGGTCGCCATACAGCGCCATCAGCGAGTCCAGCTCCTTGAGACTGTCTGCCGTGCGCAGTGCCAGATGGCATAGGGCACGGCGGTTGCCGGCTTTACCGTAATAGTCCTTCAGCCATTGCCACTCGTCCAGCTCGCTACCCACCACGCTCAGCAGGTCGTCACCGTAGGCCTCGCTGTCGTCGCCTTCTATGACGAAAGGCAGGAAAGTGTCAGCCTTTGTCTGAGCCAGCACATCCGGATTGGCCATGGCCATCTGACGGTAGCGCTGGCTTTTCGCCTCCCAGTCGTCGCCTAACTGCGGGTTCTGGCTATACACCTGGGCCAGCACGGTGGCATAGACAGCCTTCAGGGCTTCGGTGTCTGCCCCTCGCGCCTGCTGCTCCAGCTGCTGCACAGCCGTCTGCAACGAGTCGGGCGCTATCTGTGTCTGCAGGCGTGCAAACAGCAGACTCGCCTTCAGCAGCTGACCATAGTCACCTGCCTTCTGCGCCTTCGTACGGATGGCACCCACGTGCTTCAGGGCTGTCTGGGGCAGGTCCTTCTGCTGGGCCTCGTCCACCTGTTTCCACATTTGCTGATAGGTCTGACCTTGGGTTGTCATAGTTATGAGCAGCAGCGCTGCCAGTATGATGAATAAATGACGTTTCATACGCATTGTTTACATTGTCAATGCACAAAGGTACGACAAAATATCGAGAAAAGGCAGGACGAAGGAGATTATTTAAATAAATTTCGTATCTCGCCGCTGCTATTTTACATTTTAAACATATAGAGCACGCTCTGTACCATACTACGTACGAGCAGGTAGGCCAGCATGGCCAGCCATAGTCCGTGATTGCCCCACAGAGGCATGAGCAGTGCGACAAGCAGGAAAAACACGATGGTGGCAAGGACAGAAGCGAGCAACATACCTCGCGTCTGGGTGGTGCCGATAAAGATACCGTCCCATACAAAAGCCGCCACCCCGGCAACAGGAACCAGACAGGCCCAGTGGACATACTGCCTGGCAGCGCTGACCACGCCAGGCTCGTCTGTCAGCAGTTGCAGAAACGACATGCCTCCTGCGACATAGACGAAGGTGAAAAGCAAGGTGATGGCAGCTCCCCAGCAGAACAGCCTTCCCACCACATCACGAAAAGCCGCTTTGTCGCGGGCTCCCCAGTATCGTCCTCCCAGGGCTTCGCCAGCGTATGCAAAACCATCGAGGAAATAAGAAAAGAGCAGATACAGCTGCATGAGCAACGTATTGACAGCCAGGACGGTTGCACCCTGACGGGCTCCTGCCGACGTAAAGTACAGGTTGACAGCCACGAGACAGAGCGTACGCAGAAAGATGTCGCTATTGACACGCAGGAAATCCTGCAGACGTTCAGTCCAACGACCTACGTGCACCTTCGACAGCATCGGACCATAGTATCGCGCAAGCAATAGCAAGGCCACCACCAGACCTGCATACTGAGCCACGAGGGTACCCATGGCGACACCCTCTACCTTGAGCCCCACGCCATATACCAACAGCAGCGAGGCCACGATGTTCACCACGTTCTGCAGAATGCTGACCACCATGGGCAGACGTGTGTTCTGCATGCCTATGAACCACCCGGAAAGTCCGTAAAGGCCCAACGTGGCCGGCGCACCCCAGATGACGATGTTAAAATAGGTAATAGCAAAGGGACGCACATCGTCGGTAGGGTCTATAAACCATAGCATCAGCTCGCGCAGAGGCCATTGCAGCAGCAGTAGCAGCGACGCAATGGCAAGCGACATAAGCAACGACTGACGCAGCAGCAGCACAGCATCCTGCACGGAGCGACGCCCACGGGCCTGGGCCGTCAGGCCGCTGGTACCCATACGCAGGAATCCAAAGACCCAGTAGACCAGATTGAAAATCATCGACCCCACCGCGATGGCCGCCATGTAGACGGCTGACCCCATGTGTCCCACAATGGCCGTGTCGACCAGTCCCAGCAATGGCACCGTAATATTGGTCACGATGGCAGGAAGGGCTATACGTAGTATCTGATGGTCACGCTCTTTCATACAAGATGCAAAGGTACACATTATCTTGGATAGAGGAAAAGAAATTGTGCATATATTTTGCTGTTTCAAGGAAAAACCGTATCTTTGCAGAAAACTTTATGACTATCATACAAAACCAACGGAACTGACATGGAACTGAAGAACAACAAACCGGTATGGGCCGCACTGGCCACACTGGGCTTGACAGCAGTAGCTGCCGGGGCCACGGTATTAGTAAAGATGCGCAAGAAGCGTCGCCTGCAGCAAGAGCAGGAAGAAAACAGCCCGGAAGAAGGCAATCTGACTCCAGAGCAGGAAATGGTATACAACGATGCCGTCCGTGCCTTCATATCGCTAAACGACCGCATCTACGAGCTACGCTCTCAGCACAAGGAGCTGCAACCACTCATTCTGTGGCTGGCCACTGAGGGCGAACGGCCAGAGATGACGACTGACGACCCTGCTATTCTGGAACTGGCCAACGACATCCAGAAGTTCCTCGACCTGCAGGTTCCTTTCATCAATGCCTGCATCAACACCATCAGCGATGACGGCACGACCTTTGCCGACTATATGCGTGCCGCAGAAGGCAAGCCCTTCGACAGTACGCTTGACGTGGAACATTCAGGTACTGACGTGCCCGATGGAAGTATCATCAAGCAGGTACTCCGACTGGGCTACTTCTTCCCAGAATCAAGAATAGCCAACCATCCTGTAAAAAGCATCGTACTGGTATGATAAACAGGGAGCTTCTGTCACCACAGAGCATCGTCGTCATCGGAGGTTCCAACAACGTGCACAAGCCTGGCGGAGCCATCGTACGCAACATAGTACAGGGGGGCTACCATGGTACGCTACGCATCGTCAACCCCAAGGAAGACCAGGTGCAGGGCATCCGTGTGTTCCACGACGCACGTGAGCTGCCACCCACCGAGCTGGCCGTGCTCGTCATACCTGCCAAGCTGTGTCCCGACACCGTCGAGCTGCTGGCCAGCGAGAAAGCCACCAAGGCATTCATCATCATCTCGGCCGGTTTTGGCGAAGAGACCAAGGCCGGCGCCGAGCTCGAACAGCGCATACTGGACACCTGCCAGCGATATGGTGCCTCGCTCATAGGCCCCAACTGCATCGGACTGCTCAACCGTCAGCACCACAGCGTTTTCACTCAGCCCATTCCGAAACTCAATGCCCGCGGTGTCGACTTCGTCTCGGGCTCTGGTGCCACGGCGGTCTTTATTCTCGAGTCGGCCGTCATCAAGGGACTACAGTTCAACAGCGTATGGAGTATCGGCAACGGCAAGCAGATAGGCATCGAGGACGTGCTGCAATATATGGACGAGCACTACGACCCTGAGCACGACTCACCCGTCAAGCTGCTCTACATAGAGAACATCTCCAACCCTGACAAGCTGCTGTTCCATGCCTCCAGCCTCATCCGCAAAGGCTGTCGCATTGCAGCCATCAAGGCAGGCTCCAGCGAAAGCGGCAGCAGGGCTGCAAGCAGCCATACGGGAGCCATGGCATCGTCAGATGCTGCTGTCGAAGCCCTGTTCCGCAAGGCCGGCATCGTACGCTGCTACAGTCGCGAGGAGCTCACCACCACCGGCTGCATCTTCATGGTGATGAACAGTTCTACCCCCACCCCACCCACAACACCCACTTCACCCACCCCGCTCCGCTTCGCCATCGTCACGCACGCCGGCGGACCTGGCGTCATGCTGACAGACGCGCTGTCAAAGGGCGGAATGGAGGTTCCCAAGCTGGAAGGCAAGGCTGCCGACGAGCTGAAAGAGAAACTACTGCCGGGCAGCAGCGTGAGCAACCCTATCGACATCCTGGCCACCGGCACCGCGCCCTATCTGGAAACGGCCATCGACTACTGCGAACAGCGTTTCGACAACATCGATGCCATTGCCGTCATCTACGGCACACCAGGCCTGAACACCCTGTACGAGGCATACGAAGTGCTACACCAGAAGATACAAGAGTCGAAGAAGCCCATCTTCCCCATCCTGCCCAGTCTGCATACAGCAGGACCTGAGGTGGCCGAGTTCCTACAGAAGGGACACGTCAACTTCTCTGACGAGGTGACGCTGGCCACAGCCCTTTCTCAGATGATGAAGACGCCGCCGCCAGCACCCATGGAGGTACAGCTGTATGGCATTGACATACCCAGACTGAACAACATCATTCACGGCATAAACGGCAACGGCTACGTCAAGCCCGAGACCGTTCGCGAACTGCTGGAGTGCGCCGGTATACCCATGGTACCCGAGAAGGTAAGCAACCATAAGGACGAACTGATCAGCTTCGCACAACAAACGGGCTACCCCGTCGTTGCCAAGGTCGTCGGTCCCGTCCACAAGAGCGACGTTGGAGGCGTCACGCTCAACATACGCACCCCCGAACACCTCAGCATGGAGTTCGAACGCATGATGAAGATAGAAGGAGCCACCGGCGTCATGGTACAGAAAATGCTGAAAGGCACTGAGCTTTTCATTGGAGCCAAATACGAAGAACGTTTCGGTCATGTGGTTCTCTGCGGTCTGGGCGGTATCTTCGTCGAAGCACTCAAGGACGTGCAGTCTGGCCTGGCACCCCTCAGCTATGGCGAGGCATACTCCATGATACACTCGCTCAGAGGATACAAGATATTAAAGGGTACGCGCGGACAAAAGGGCATCAACGAACAGAAGTATGCCGAGATTATCGTCCGGCTCTCCACCCTACTGCGCTTCGCCACAGAAATAAAGGAGATAGACATCAACCCCCTGCTGGCCGATGCTGACAGCGTTACTGCTGTCGATGCAAGAATACTAATAGAGAAATAAAGCACTAATCAAGAAAAAAAACGACTCTCATTTTGCAAAACGAGAGTCGTTTTTTGCAAGATGAGAGTCTTTTCTCAGAACTTTCTTTTACCTTTGCGGAACAAAACGAGACTAAATCAGTCCATATAATCGAAGAAGTTACTAAGAAGTTCAACTATGATATAACCTGATAAAAAAAACGTTATGAAAAGACTCTTTACTATTATCGTGTCATTAACGACTATGACAACCATGCTGTGGGGAACAGACATCCATGTCTATCCCCTGGTTAGTAAAACATTACCCGGCATGAACACGGCCCGTATGTCCCATGTCTGCTTTGCAACCGAAAGCGGTGACATCGTGGTAGTGGGCGGTCACACCACCGGTTTCCATCCGACAGCGACAGCAGAACGTCTGCATGATGGCTCCTGGGAGAGCATCACTATCGGGACGGCCCACGACGCCGCTGCCATTGCCATGATGTCCGACGGTAAGGTGATGGTGGCCGGCGGCTTAGCCTCCTCGGGTGGTTCTGGGCAAATATCAGCCTGTAACATCTACGACCCTGCCACGAACACCTTCAGTTCAACGGGCAATATGACCTACAAACATGCGCTTACCAGTGCCGTTGCTACGGGAAATGGCAATGACGTCCTGGTAGCGGGCAACTGGTATGCTTCCGACAATGGTGCCCAGCTATGGAACGAGGGCTCGTTCAGCATGATCAGCGGCCTCGGGACGGAGTTCAACCAGCCCCACATGGTCAGCGATGGTCAAGGCAACGTCTACATCTTTTGCTCCCATGGCTACAAGGGAGGTAAAATCACGCCAACCCCCATCTATAAGGTTGACACAAAGAGTAAGACCATCTCGACAGTCACCAACGAAATGCTGAGCGGCTACGTCATCGACCCTGCCAGTGCCGGGGTGCCCTTCGCTTCGTCAATGACTTCAGACGGCAAATACCTCTTCGTGGGCGCCAAGAACGAAGGCAACGACCTGCTGGCTTTTGACCCTGCTACCGAAAGTTGCGAGAAGCTGACCTCCATCACTCTGCCTACAACCATCACAGGGTCAGAATACGTACTTATCAAGAACGTCCTCGTCAACAACAAGCGCAAGGAAGCCTATATAGCAGCTACCATCAATAGCAGCGGCAAGCGCTGCCTGATAGTCTATAACTACCAGTTGGAGGACGGCACCATGTCCGTTTTCTACGGCAATAACATCAGCGACATGCCGTACTGGGGATTCTCATGGGCCATCAACCCCATTAACAATGAAATAGTCATCACAGGTGGAACCATCGGAAACAGCAACTATAACGCCCAGTCCTTCGCACTCAGCATAAAGCCATTCGACCCCACGTATTCATGTCCCGACGGCAAACATCCTCACCTGATTGACCTTGGTCTGCCCAGCGGTACCAAGTGGGCCTGCTGCAACATCGGAGCCAAAGTACCCGAAGGCTACGGAGGCCGCTATGCCTGGGGTGAAGTGACAGAGAGAGACGAAGCATATTCCAGCACCAACTATATATACTATATCAGTCAGGATACCTATCAGGACATCGGTTCCGACATCAGCGGGACACAATACGATACGGCTACATCGGAATGGGGTGCCGACTGGCAGATGCCTACCGAAGCACAGGCTCAAGAGCTGATAGACAACTGTAACCGTGAAAGCATTAAGGTAAACGGAACTAATTGCTACAAATTCACGGCCCCCAACGGAAACAGTATCATCCTGCCTTTAGCCGGATTCCACTGCCCCGCGTTCGGCAACAATGCCCATACGGAGTCTGAGGGCAACTACTGGACCAGCACCATCAGCACCAGCGGCCCCACAACCGGCGTCAACGGCAACTCTGCACGAAGGCTATGGCCACAAGAAGGTAAAGTAAACGACAGCTGGCGATACAACGGCCAAAGCGTACGCGCGGTAAGTGCGCCCGCAACAAAGCCGATTACCTCTACTGACATCCTCATCACCGTGGCCAGTGCCACGTACACGGGGGCGCCGCAGACGCCAGCCGTGACCGTCACCGACGGCAGCACCACGCTGACGGAAGACACCGACTATACCCTGACCTATGCAAACAACACTGACGCCGGCAAGGGGCAGGTCACTGTGACGGGCATGGGCAAGTACACAGGCGAAATAACGATTCCCTTCGTCATATCGCCTGCCGACATCGGTACTGCCACGGCAGCCATCGACCTCGTCGTGCCCGCTAACCTGGGTGCCATGGACGGCACAGACGGTCCTACCGACCTGGCACCGTTCCTCGACAGCTATCTGCAGAACAGCCCCAACCCAGCCTACATCAAGCTGACGCTGGAGGGTGGAGCCAGATACACCATCTCGAAACCCATTGAGACCCTCACCGCCATACAGATTCTGGGCAACGACGCCGGCACCCCTGCCGTCATCGACGCCTCGTCCATGAAGGGCGACTTCCTGACCATCAACAAAAATACCGTCTCCGGCACTCCTAACGAGAAGGGATTCTACACCAACATCTACAACGTAGAGATGAAGAACATAGAGATACAGTATCTGAGCGGTGCCCTGTTCAATGCCAACGGACAGAAATACGTCATTCCGCAGCTGACCATC
>OCTX012261731.1_pt1 | contig 12776 bp, 27 predicted proteins | sample 1539691 | NCBI WGS metagenome assembly OCTX01 (sample SAMN02144231, study PRJEB22623) | gut metagenome | biome: sheep rumen | host: Ovis aries | place: New Zealand
TTTTTAAATCTTCATCTCCATAATGATTACGAGCGTCTGTAAAAAACTTTTTCATAGTCTCTTCATCTGTAAAAATAATCTTACCGCCCGTAGCCCAGTCGTGTATTAAATAAACAGTTGCCATTTTTCCTTTTTCCTTTCTTTCTTTTGTTTACAAGTAAATTATAATAAATTTTAGGACAGAAGTCAAATAGTCAGATTGCACAAATTTAATGTTAAAATTTTGTGGGGGTTACTACTTGACAATTTCGCCCCGGTGCGCGCGGCAGCGGGGCGACCGCAAACTAAAATACCCCTTGCCGAGTTTGCAACCTCATTGGCAAGGGGTAAGTACGGACTGAAAACAACCTCCTCATAACTCGAGTAAATCTGAGTTGAAAGTGATCCGCCTAGTTTCTCTTTAGATTTTTGGTGGAACAGGGCTTTTAAGGAAAAGCCCCGTAAGAAACCTTAAGGGAGGTTACTCCTCTACTTCAACCTTGAAGTAGAGATTGTCACCCTTGACCTTCTCAACACGAGCCTCGCCAGCCTCGACAAGCCTCTTGAGAATGGGCGTTACCCTCTGGAACGCTACGCCAAGCTCCTCAGCGATAGCCTTAGGGGCTACACCCTCAGCCGTGAGCAACTCAGCTACCTTAGGCTGAAGTGCAAGGGACTCAAGCTGTGCCTTTGTGGGCTTCTTCTCGGCGTTCTTCCTTGCCTCATTACGCTTATCCATAGCCGCAATCTTCTTCTCAGCCCACTCCTTGTACTCAGGGATGACCTCAGCAATCTTTGTGAACCTCTCTCTGTCTGTAATTCTGTCTGCCATAATGACACTTCCTTTCTGACTATTGGTTGTCAACCTTTCTTTTATGTTTATATTATAGCATAGGCTATCAAGTTTGTCAAGTAGTTTTTTTAACTTTTTTTGTAAGGTGTTGAGGTTGTCTTTCCTCATTTCCTTCTTTATTATAATACTTAATTTTTTAATTGTCAAGTATTATTTTTAATTTTTCCAAAGGTTTTTAATATCAACCTTCCATCCGCGATGGTACTTACATTAACCTCACGGTTGCCTTCCCATGCACATACACCCTCTTTCCAAATGAAAGAATCAATTATTTCGCCTTGTGAATCAGTAATGGTAACAGGCGTACCAAATTTTACAAAACGCCAAAGAAAATCATCAACTGTCATTCTCGTAACTCCTTTCCTTAACCTTACAAGTAAATTATAATCCCAAAAGCGAAGATTGTATAGTAGTCAACTTGCACAAATCGGGAATAGAGAATTTGTGCAAAATTCCTGGGATTTACCTCTTGACTTTTGGTGGGGTTTTGTGGTATAATTTGCGGCCCGGTGCAACTGTAAGCGGGCCGCCAAATAAAAAAGTCCTAAAGAGGCTCCGCGCCTCCTTAGGACTTAATTTTAGGAAACCTTGCGATTCGCGACTCACAAGGACATGAGCTTCTCAAAAACGACAACCAGGAACAAGCTAAAAAAGAAACTCTTAATTTTTCTAGGAAGTGTCGACTACTTCGCTTACTCGTTTTTTTTCGGGCGTCGCCCGCTGGAATTGGATACAGGCTTTTGGGAGAAGTCCTGTTAGAAACCTTTCTCAGTTTTCATATCCTTTCTGTTTCTGCTTGCGCTCTTCCTGTAACTTCTTTTCCCTAAAGGTCTTTGTTCTTCGGGGATATAGACCCTGCCAAGTCGGACCTCTATGTTCGTTTGTTTTCTTTTTCATATTCGAATCCTCATAATCTTTTTATTTCCTAACATCCCTATTATACCAACTTCTTTGATGAATGTCAAGCCATATGCGGAAAAATTTATTTCAGACCTGCCTTTTAGACTTTTAACGATAACAGGCATATTTTCCTTTGTATAAACACAGTAGTAGTAATGTTCTTTCATATTACGCCTCCACCATATTGCCGCACAAGGAGTAAAAGTAATCCTCTAAGCTATGTATATTCATTATATCAGACTTAAAGAAAAAGTCAACAGTCTTTCTTGACTCAAGCCCAAAAAGTTCTACAACAGTAGACTTCATCATCTCAATTTCCTCAGCAACCTCAAAATAATTCTCATTCATGTTTTTGTACTTCCTTTCTTTAACTTACAAGTAAATTATAGCATCTAAATCTAAGGTTGGGAAGTGGTCAGGTTGCACAAAATCGGGATTAAAAAATTGTGAAAAATTTTTCAATTTTCCTCTTGACAAAGTGGGTAGGGATGTGGTATAATAAACGCCGCCCGGTACAACCGGAAGCGGGCGGCTCGAAAGCCGTCACCGCCACTGGTTGAAGATATTGTTGTAATTACCGCTGTTGCCGTAGGTCTTCTTAACAATTGCCATAGCCAAACCGACTTCCTTAGACCATTTGTCCCCAGGCTGGCACTTAACTACAGTCTTAGTCCCGTCCGCCCAAAACACAATGGTAGCGGGCTTATTATAAATCACGTTTACAATGTCGGGCAGAGTGTTTGAAGTAGTTTCGACAAGCTCTAATCCTCTTTCATCCCATGTGAAAGGGATTCCCTCAAGATTATACTCCGTAACACCACACCAAGTAGGTCCAACCTTTCTGATAGTCCATACTTGTCCAACGTAATAGTTCATACTGTCCACCCAGCATCCTCTATAGTCATTAATGTGTCTACCATTCAAAATTCTTACCTTATCGCCAACCTTAAACTTTGCCATATTATTAGTTTCCTTTCTTATACTTAAACTCAAGGACTCAAAGGAACAGGCGGCTTTCAAAAGGGAGGAGGCACATAGTATACGCTTAAAGCGCCCGCCCGCTCTTTTCAGCCCTTGAGAGAGAGATATATATTCACACCTAGGGCCTAGGAATCCCTAGGGGATTTGATTGCCGTGTTTACTCACGGGGTCTTAATTGCAAATCTTGAGCATATATACACCCACCTTTCTTAGACTACAAACTCAATATCTCGGCGAAGAGGTGATGAAACATCTGAACCTCAGGGTTATATCGTAGTCTTTCAACCTTTCCTTTTTTATTATAGCATTGTATTCTTCTTCTGTCAAGTACTTAAAAGTAACTCTGTCAAAATACTTTTTGATGATAATTATCTTAGCCATTTCTGTTACCTCCTCTTCCTTAACTGTCTTTATTATACCACCTTTTGGTTGTGCAGTCAACACAAATCGGGATTAAAATTTTTGTGCATTTTGTCCCGGAAAAGGGCTTGACAAATAGGAGGGATTTGTGGTATAATATTGCGGCTCGCCTGGCGCGTGGGCGAGCCGCCCGAGGTTTTCCCTCAGACGGCTTAATCTTCGTCGATGTCCTTTTCTGCCATCTCTGCACCACAGAACCAACAGTAAGGCACATCTAAGGACTTAGCCTGTATGTCGGTGCGACCGCAGCATGAGCAACGGTACTTTGCATTTCCCTTTTCGATGACTCCAAGTGTATCAGGTTCTTCTATCCACTCGCCTGTTGGTCTTTCCTCTACTGTCGGAGCGTTCATAATCGCCATTCTTGCAACTATTTCCTCTGGTGGAACTAATTTGAGCAACGCATCTAAATCACCTAATCTCATTCTCTTATCTCCTGTTCTTCAACAACATCTTTAATAATCTCTAAAAGTTCAACAATAGTGTGGTCTTTAAGAAATTTTAAAATCTCTTCATAGATAACTTGCTCGTCATTTGCCTGTAACTTGCCGATAGCCAGTTCAAGAGCATCATACATCTCCTGCGTATTGCCTCCCATCTCAAGGTCAATATGGCTCTGTACTTCTTTAAGCCATTTTATAGCTTCTGTATTTTTCATTTTTCTATCCATCTTTTCTTTCCTCCTCTTCTTTTGTAATTTAATTATAATAAATTTTAGGATAAAATGCAAGTTGACAGATTGTACAAAATCACCGCTAAAAATTTGTGCGATTTACCTATTGACAAAAGCGCGCCGGTACCACTGTAAGCGGCGCGCCCGGAGGCTTTGGCACGCCGCCTAAAAGTGGAGGTTAGGAGTTCTGTATATAGGTCTCAACCATCTCCAGGGCTTGCTCGCAAGTAAGCCACCCTGCGACATCATCAAGCTCAGTAGCAAAGGGACCCTGAAAACCCTCTAAGAGGCCTTCGCGATTCCCGTATGTGCCGTCATGACAAGCGACATCCCACAAGCGGTTACCCTTATTATCCTTGCAAATACACACATATCCATTCATAGTGGGTATAGGACGAAGCTCAACCTTAAGCCCAGCCATTGAGCAAACCATAAAGAAAGGGAAAATGTGGTCTGTATGGATCTTATTCATCTCAGCGTCATTAATCATATTAGTCACCCCCTTAAATAATCTCAAAATACTCACGGCGTGTGGGATAGATGACTACCAAAGTCATGCCCACAATATACATAGCAGTGAAAATCATGCAATTGCGTGAACGAACGACCAAATCGTGTCCACCATTCTGAGCGACTTCCCACATAAGGTCAGCCCATATAGAACGCTTTGTTGCGGACGGATTGGCGTATGCGTCATAAAGGGAGCCCTTAGACCACTGATACATGGTGTCTACATCATTACGAGAAATTGTCTTTGTCATTGTCTTAATACCTCTTTCCTTAACTTTGTAATTTAATTATACAGTCTTTTGGGTGTGTAGTCAATACAAAATCGGGAGTGAAATTTTGTGCAATTTGTATATAAAAAGGGGGGTTGACTTTTTTGGAGAGAATGTGGTACAATATTTCGGCGCGGTTAGTCCGTAAGCGCGCCGCTCGGGTGCTCCTAAGGAGTGTTACCACTCCCTAGGCAAGGGGTACAGGTCCCCAAGGCGCCCCTCTGCGTACATCGGGTGAACTCCCACCAGGGAGTAAACCTTGCGGGCGACGGACATATAGTCCTTTGCATTGGCCTGAATGCAAAGGCATCCATCGTCCTCTGCGAAGGCGCCGGGAAGGTGCACAAAGCGGTCATAGACCGACTCGTCACAAATTCCATAAACCAAAAAAACTCTAGTAGACATAATCAAGGTCCTCCTTAACTTTTGTACTTATAGTATACACTTCGGGAGTGGCGGTGTCAACCCCTAAAAGTGAAAAAAGTTATAAAAATTTCCTGAGATCTGGTTTAATCAAAACTCTGCTCGTCCGGGTTGTGGACGAGCAGTCCGATAAAAAATCCCCTGAAGCCGTCGCTCCAGGGGACTCACGCGTGGGGTCTGATTCCAAACTGCGAGTAGAGAGGAGACCCTTTAGCCTCTCTACTCGGGGCGATGAACTCACGCTCCGTTGTCCCCTCTGTTCTGCGCTCGAGCTTCGGGGTTTGGCTCGGTTATGAAAGGTCTTTAACCCCACCAGTTAGGGGTACTGCATTTAACGCCTTTTCTGTAACGGCGGTAGGAATTTTCACAACGAGGCTCCTTACTTCACCCCTGTGGGCTTACTTGCCCTTTCCTTTGATGATTTAATTATACTACTGTCAACTCTCGGCTACCATTGACAAATTACACAAAAAACAGGAGTACCAAGAGCGAAAAGATTATGTGAATTGCCTATTGACAAAATAGTAAGGAATCTGGTATAATAAACTCTGCGCGCCGGGGCCGCTGGCGCGCAGCTCAACATCTACGCGCCGCCTCAGCTTTTTCGCAAAACTCTGCGTACTCGCCGAAGCAAGTGGGACCGAGTGCGTCCAGGACAGCCTTAATGCCGTCTGTGAAAGCCATGCACTCTACCGCCGGCCGCAGTGGATTATTCCATTCTGCATCTTCTCTTTCCTTACACTTGGTGAATACGTACTTCTTGAATGTATCAGAAATCATGATTAATACCTCCTTAAGCATTAGGTGTCCAACCCCAGGACCTCAAAACCTGTACTACAAAGGGGTCATCAATGTTCACGGAGTCAAGAATCGCCCATGTGTCAAAGGGGTAGCCTACGCAATCTTCAATATAACGAGCCGCGTCAGTAAGAGCCTCAAGCGGTGACTTAGCCATTCTGATAAGCTCTACCACCTCACCAGTCTCGTTGCAGTTGCCTCTAACATTAAAATAGATATTCATTTGTGAAGTCCTCCTCTATTTGATAAATTAATTATACACAAAATTTTCTTAGAAAACAATTAGACAACTTGCACAATTCGGGACCCGGGTGGATTCATAAAATTTGTGTAAATTGCCACTTGACTTTTGGTAAGAAAAGGTTTATAATAATGCGGCGCGCCCGGGTCGATAGCGCGCCGCCGCCTGTTTGTCAAGGGGTAAATTGCACAAAATTTTTTCTATATTTTTGTGCAAAAAAAGGGGGTTGTGTAGCCCCTTAACCTTTAGTAATGCCTACGAAAACAGGTAACATTATCACTATACATATCAGTTGAAACACGTTTATACCCCCCTTTTGGAGGGAGTGGGCTTATGCCCACTCCTCTTCATAGAAATCGAGTTCGTTATACTCTATGCCAGGATGGTTAGAGTTGTTCCAGTAGCCGCTGGCTATCTTGAAAGCCTCTTTAGGAGTCCACCCAAAGGAAGCGACGTAGCGAGTGACGATATAGTCGCGCTCAACTTCGTGGGACTTCCGAATAAAGAAGTCACGGCTGTTAAGGTAGTATTCTACCTTCTTAGCAAGGGAGGCGGGTTCGCACTCTTCAAAGAAGAGGTCGAGAGCGCACTCTTCCTTATAGGCGCGGTAAGCCATAGTGCGCGGAGCGTTGATGATGTCAGCCATGATGGAATTTCTTGCGGGATAAAACATATTGAGTACCTCCAAAAGTGATAGAATAGGTGGGGCGCTTATGGGCGCGCCCCTTGCCCTTAAGTATCAGGAAAACGCCTTATCTACGGCGCTGAAGTACAGGTCCCAAACCTGTGCTTCCTGACGGGAAGTTGCATATACGGGGACCGATACCTTGCCGCCCTTGATAACGGGTGCGCCATACTTGAAGCCGTTGGCGGTAAGGGCGCTAAGGAAGTTCTCCCTAACAGAAACCTTATTCCTAAAAGTACAAGTGATAACATTCTTAATCATGTGATGCCTCCAAAAAAGTTAGTATCAAGAGCGGTCACTCTTGACCTACATCCATTATAGCAAATCCAAGGGAATGTACCACTGACATTTTACACAAAAAATCAGGCCCCGGTTTGTAAAAATTTTGTACAGGTTGCACAAAAAACCTGGGTTTTTGTAACATGATTGTAACATTAGGATTTTTGCGGTAGAATGTGAACAAATTGTGAATTGTAAACAATTTGTAAATTTAACTTCCAAAATCGGGATACAAAATTTGTGCAATTTAACAACAAAAAAGGTCTTGACAACCTGGTGGGGTCTGTAGTATAATATTCGAATTTTTAGGTCGAGTTTCGGGATTGTAACAGAAATGTAATATAGTTGTAATATTGCTGTAACAAAATTGTAACATAAATGTAACATAAGTCCGGCGCATCACGTCCATTAGGGCGCCGCCGCCATTATACCATACTGTTGGGGAAAAGTCAAGGGGTAAATCTGCACAAAAATAAAAATATTTTTTGTACAGGGCATACAAAAAATATTTTTAGTAAAAATATATAAAGTCTGTGGGTAGATTTTGTTAGCTTTTCACAATTCCCGCGAACACAGGGAGCATTACACATATACAAATCAACTGAAACATACGTTTATTCCTTCCTTTTGGTTTTAGTTGGGTGGGAGCTTATGCTCCCACCGTTTCGAAGAACTTATCTACTGCGTTGAGATAAATCTCTTCAACTGCTTCCCTATTGGAAGTATATACATCGATGGTTACGTTAGGTCCATACTGCATAAAGGTGCAGTCATAAACGCTGTTCCTGAAAGCCTTGAAAATAGCATTGATGCACTTCTGGTTTTCGCTCTTGATGGAAATGGTGGTTACTGTCTTAATCATTGTTGGTTCCTCCTAACCTTTATTGTACCTTTAGTATACTCCTTGATTGAAAGTCTGTCAATAGGAAAATTGAAGTTTTTACATTTTGCACAAAATGGGATCTAGTTTTTTGTGCAAATTGTAGAATTTTTGGGGGTTGACTTTTGGAGGGGAATGTGGTAAAATTTTCGGGGCTTTGCCCCGGCTGGCGAGTCCCAATAATGGGACACCTCAAAATTGTCACAGAATTGTAACATAAATGTCATAAAATTGTAACATAATTGTAACAAAAGTACGGCGCGCCAAGTCCGTCAAGGCGCCGCGCGCCAAAAGTCAATAGGCAGGTTGCACAAATATTTGGCGGTATATTTGTGCAGGTTGCACAAATTTGAAAATTTACAAATTGCACAATTTATGCCGGAGCGTATTGTGCAATCTGTAGAAAAGTGAGGGCTTATGCCCCCACTTTCTTTAATGGTACGGAAGGGGTTATACCCCTTTTCGTACCCACCTATCCGCTACTTCATTATCCGTGTAGGTGAATACCATTAAAGAACCACAGCACGGAATTGAGAGCTTAATCTCATGTGCGAAGTAGATGTGACACGGGTCATACTTCGCCACAAGGGCGTCGCAAATATCGGCTAAGCCTTCATCCCCGTCTGTATCCCCGTTAGTGGATACTACCGACCCAAAAGCGGCATATACGCCATACTCAGGATGGTCAAAACATACTTCATACATACAGCAAATCTCAGAACCAAAAATCTTCATTGTAAAAATCCTCCTATGGATATGATATAAAGTGGGGCGTTTAGGGGACGCCCCGTCCCCTTATATTACATTGTCCAGCCAGGTCTTTCAAGCTCTGACTTAAGCGTGGGATAACACTCACGGCAACACCTGTTTGCAAAAGCAACTCTTCTCTGTTCCTTAAAGGGAACAGGCTTGCCACATTCAGGACAAACATTTGCAACTTTAACGCATTCTTCGATAAATGCATCAAAATCGTCGATATTTCTTGTATCGTGTATCCACACGCTATCCGTATAAGAACCGTCTTCTCTCTGAGCAGCTGCCCACGCACACAACTGCTTATTATAGAAATTGACTACATACAGATTTATGTTGGGCGTTTCAACCACCCACGTATCGTTTTCAATCTTAATTTTCTTAAACATTTTAAAATCTCCTAACTAATTTATTATTGTCCTTGGGGCGTCCCCCCTTGAACTGTCTTAAGTATAGCACACTGGGCACGGATTACAACCCCCAAATTTTGAAAAATTTTTGTGCAAGATACACAAAAAATTAAAGTTTAAATTGAAAAAATTTGTGCGGGTTGCACAAAAAATAGTTTCTGAGGCGTGATTGTAAACTTTTTGTGAATTGTAAACAATTTGTAAATTTGACTTCCAAATCGGGAGCGAAAAATTTGTGCAAAATGTAGAATTTTTAGGTATTGACTTTTGGGGCAGGGTGTGGTAAAATATTTCCGGCCCTCCCGGCCGTTGTTGGAAAAAATTCTACAAAATGCACAAAACGGGAGTGAAAAATTTGTGCAAAATGTAGAAAATTTAGGGGTTGACAACCTGAAGGGACTGTGGTATAATTTTCCGGCTGCGCCGGTCGTTTTTGGTGTCCCATTAATGGGATGTAACAGAATTGTAACATAATTGTAATATAATTGTAACAAAATTGTAACATAAATGTAACATAAAAACGGCTGCTCAGTGGCGTGTTCGCGCCGAAGAAATGCATATATTTATTTTTCTTTCTTCGGGTTATGGGAATAATATGAGTGGTCGCGCGCTATAAAAGTAAGAGAAGCAAAACCGTATGGCCATATTGTTTTGGATGCACACATAAAGCGATCGATTACTTTAGGTCGCACCTACCGACGTGAAGTACCTTGGCCTGCGTGGCGTGACGCATGCGCACGTAAAAAAGAAAAGGCTTCCTTTTGGAAGCCCTTCCCTTTGGAAGTGGAATAGTTACCACTTCCAGCACCTTGTTGACCCGTCAGGGTACAATGTTGTAGTCATACCATCGATGACAATTTCTTCGATACCATCATCCCAAATGGTATATTCGAAATCGTTGTAAGTATAACTTGTGCATTCGTCGTAACAGTCTGTAGTTACTGTTCCGTGAGCCTTGATGTAGTTCGCGATATTTGCGAACTCCTTAGCATTTTTAATAGTCATGAACTTCATTTTATGCCTCCTACCCGTTAGGATTTTATATATTTGCGGTTTTAAAGGATAACCGCAAACCTATGTGTATCAATCGTCGTGTTCTTCAAACCATGCGTCAAGATAGCAATCATCTTCGCACTCTTCACAATCGTAAGTGTAACGGTATTCATCTTCGCATCCGTCACTTTCAACTTCATCAAACCAGTGATAATTATTATTAATAAGCATAATAAACCTCCAAAAATTATAATATAATTGCGGTTTTAAAGGATAACCGCAAACCTATATTGTTCAGCGGATAACTTCTACGATATCCGCCTGTACTCCCGTGCAGCCGCTCTCAACCAAATCGGAACACCTATCGCATGCGGCTGCGTCGCACTCGTTATAGGTGGCGTAGAGAGTGCAACCGTACATAGTCCACGCCCTACCTCTATCAAAATACTCGATAACATACTTAAACATTGTCATAATTAAAGCCTCCAAAAATTATAGTATATTTGCGGTTTTAAAGGATAACCGCAAACCTTTTTGACTTTTGACTACTTACTCAATAGTGAGCAAGTAGTCCCTATAGGTAATGACTTTCCCTGTAGAGTTGTCAATCGTGCGTGAGTAAATACTCACGTAATCACTGTTAAACTGCGCAGTTACCCACTTGTGACTGCTCTCAATGTCGTACTCCACGGACATCCGCGGTTCACCTGTGTAGTTGTTCCTCTCGTAATGAAGTGAACATGTCACTCCACCATTTACGGTGAAGTAGTCAAGGATAGCATTAGCTTTACTAATGCTAATGTTCTTGATGAAGTATCTGTTCATTTTAGCCACCTTTCGGACCCTTTGCGGTCCGCCCTTTCGTTTGATGTAATTCAAGTTTAACACAAACAAACTTGTTTTCAAGTGCTTTTTGCAAAAAATCGAAAAAAATTTTTCGGCGGCGGATCCATGCGCGCGCGTACTTATTTAAATGAATTAACCGTATAGGCGGGCGGGCGTATTTCAGGCAAAAAACCGGGACGTTCCCGAATCCCGAAATGCCTCCCCATTCCCCACACTAAATCTTTCCCAAATCCAAAAGACGAAATCTTTTTTAATATTATTTTCCCTCCCCCCTCTCTCAAATTTCCCTCTCCCCTCTTGACTTTTCGAAAAATTTTTGTTATAATTATTCTTAGAGAGAGTCCTTAAAGATACCCTCTCCACTAAATTAAAAGAAAGGAGAAATAAAATAATTGTTATTAGATACACATCTAAAAACTTCTGAAGAGCGACTAGCCTACATTAATAACCTCCTCGCCTCTGGCTACGAACCAACAGAAGCAGAATTAGAGTGGATGGCTACCTACTTAACCTACCCTTTGGAAGTAGAAGAGCGCAAGGAACGTAAGATTCTAACCCAAAACCGCAAAGTCACTATAGACTCCCACGAAACTTCTTACGACTCTCTCTCTTCTAAATTCGAAGCCGGTGACAACGCCTTAGAAGCCATCTCTCAATCCCGCACTCCACTCAAAGAGCGAATAACTCCACAAAAGCGACCCATAACGCAAAACGAGTTAGATACCGTCCCAGGTTTGCGCGAGGTGCGGGCCAGCGCGCATTTTTGGAAAACTCGCTCAAAATCAACTACAGGACGCTCTGCTTATATCGCAGCTAAAGCCTATAAAGACGATTACGCCCTTCAATAGGTTTTGCGCGATGCCGAATATCCTATCATAACACCTTCGGTTACATCGAACTACGTGAACAGGGAGCCGCAATATAATTCTAAAGAATGGATCGAGTCCGATGGGACTATCCAATAGGAAGGTTACTCCTTATTATCTAAAGATCTCTGCACCGTACTACTAAAATATTACGTAAAACTTAAAACTAAAAATTGGGGAAAATTTAACGACCTATGGTTTATGATAATGGACTTTGAAAAAGTGCTAGCACAAGCGCTAGAGGATTACCCCGTCTATCGATTTATAGTAGAATGTAAATGGTCTAACTTAAGCAACCAAGAGATAGCAGAAGAAATAGAACTCGAATTCGGTAAACACTACACATCAGAATTTATCTCTACTTGTTTTTGCAACAAAATCCCTAAGCTAATATCTGAAACCTATACCGATAACTTTCTTGACTATTGGTAGACTGAAGTAGAAAAAGGAACCTACAAGACCTGTTCACTTTGCGGCCGGACGCTTCTTGCACATCCCCGATTCTTCAATCGAAATTCGACATCGAACGACGGTTTTTACTCTCAATGTAAGCAGTGCCGCAGCGAGAAAAGGAGGAAGAAATAATGGCTTCTACAGATGCAAGAAAAGTATGTCTACGATGCCACAAAGTCCTCAAAATAACTGACTTTTATCGTTCGCATCGTTTAGACAAATATCCCGATGGTTATGTTGACCTCTGCAAACCATGCTTTTGCGCCCATGTCGATAACTGGGACCCTGATACTTATGTTCCTCTATTGGAAGAAGTTGATGCACCTTACATCCCTGATGAATGGAATGGACTTCTAAGTCGTTAGGGGCAAGACCCAGAGAAGGTAACTCCCCTCACCATCTTTGGACGTTACCTTTCCAAAATGAAGCTTTCCCAATATAAAGATTATCGCTTCAAAGATTCAGATCACCTCCAAAAGGTAAAGGAAGAGAAAATCCGTTCTACGATGAAGACTCAAGGCAAGTCAGCTTCTGAAATAGATGAAGTAATTGCGGCCTCGGCGG
>OCTX011804277.1_pt1 | contig 12774 bp, 11 predicted proteins | sample 1539691 | NCBI WGS metagenome assembly OCTX01 (sample SAMN02144231, study PRJEB22623) | gut metagenome | biome: sheep rumen | host: Ovis aries | place: New Zealand
CGATCAATGAAATCTCCAATATCATCAACGAAATCTTCAGTGCACTGGCCGCCGCGGAGCGGGTGTTCCGGCTGCTGGACGAGGCGGAGGAGACGGAGGATCTGCCGGATGCACAGGAGCTTCGGGACTGCGAAGGCCATGTGGAATTCGAGCATGTCTCTTTCGGCTATGTGCCCGGCAAGACAGTGCTGCATGACCTGTCCCTGGAGGCAGAATCAGGCCGGACGGTCGCGATCGTCGGCCCCACGGGGGCGGGCAAAACCACGATTATCAGCCTGCTCATGCGCTTCTACGATCCCGACAGCGGGACAATCCGCGTGGACGGCCTGCCGCAGACGGCCTACACAAGAGAGAGTCTGCGCAGAAGCTATGCAATGGTTCTGCAGGACACCTGGCTGTTCCGGGGAACCATCTACGACAACATCGCCTACGGAAAGGAAAACGCCTCAAAGGAGGAAGTCATCGCCGCCGCGAAGGCCGCGCGGATCCACAATTATATCATGCGGCTTCCGCAGGGCTACAATACGGTCATTTCCGAGGACGGCGGCAATATCTCCAAAGGCCAGAAGCAGCTGCTGACCATCGCGCGGGCCATGCTGTATGACACCGGCATGCTGATATTGGACGAGGCGACCAGCAACGTCGACACCAACACAGAGCGCCAGGTCCAGAAGGCCATCCGGAATCTGATGGCGGGCAAAACATCCTTCGTCATCGCCCACAGACTTTCCACGATTCAGAACGCGGATCTCATTCTGGTGGTGAACCACGGGGATATTGTGGAACAGGGCACTCATGAGAGCCTGATGGCCGCGAAAGGCTTCTATTACAGCCTTTACCGGTCCCAGTTTGATTGAGATACTTTTCTTAAGTGTGCGGTGCTATAATGAAAAACGAAGAAACTTAAGGACCGGTCCGAAAACCGGCTCTTTTATGTCAATACAGAAAGGAGCATTTTACAGTCATGGTCAACATTCAGAATGTCACAGAGGACATCTTATGGATCGGCGCGAGCGACAGACGCCTTGCCCGCTTTGAAAACCTGTTCCCGCTCACGCGCGGCGTCTCGTACAACAACTATGTTGTGCTGGATGAAAAAATCACCGTCTTCGATACCTCCGATGTCTCCGTCGCGGACCAGTACCTGGAGAATCTGCAGGGAGCGCTGGGCGACAGGCAGCCTGATTATCTGGTCGTGCTGCACATGGAGCCGGATCACTGCTCGCAGCTGGCCAACGTGCTGCGGCTCTATCCCGATGTCACGGTCGTGGGCAGCGCCCAGACCTTCAATTTCATGAAGCAGTTCTTCCCGGAGCTGGCGGACGTAAAGCGTCAGGTTGTCAAGGAAGGCGACGTGCTGGAGACCGGAAAGCACAGTTTCCGCTTCGTGGCCGCTCCGATGGTGCACTGGCCGGAAGTCCTGCTGGCTTACGACGAGACCTCAAAAGCCCTGTTCTCGGCTGATGCTTTCGGAACGTTCGGAGCCATCGAGAGCAGTATTTTCGCGGATGAGTCTGATTTTGAAAAGAATTATCTGGATGAGGCGCGCCGCTACTATGCGAACATTGTCGGCAAGTTCGGCATGCAGGTTCAGGCAGTTCTGAAGAAGGCGGCCGGTCTTGAGATCTCCATGCTGCTCCCGCTGCACGGACCCGTCTGGCGGAAAGACCTCGGCTGGTTCCTGGACAAATATCAGAAGTGGAGCACCTACACGCCGGAGGAGCCGGATTCGATCCTGATCGTCTACGGAAGCCTGTACGGCCACACGGCGAGCGCCGCGCAGGCCGCCGCCGCGAAGCTGCAGGCAAAAGGCCGCAGGGTCAGCGTTTACGATGTGTCCGGCACGGACGTTTCTTACCTGATCTCGGAAGTCTGGCGCTGCGGAAAGATCGCGCTGTTCTGCCCGACCTACTGCAACGGCATTTATCCTCCGATGAAGAATTTCCTGCATGACATGGAGGCACTGGGGGTTTCAAACCGCACCTTCGCCCTGGCGGAGAACGGAACCTGGGCGCCGGCCAGCGGCAAGCTGATGCGGGCGGAGCTGGAGAATCTCAAGAACGTGACAATCCTGGATCAGATGCTGACAATGAAGAGCGCACTGCACGACGAGGCGGCGCTGGATGCATTTGTGGAGGCAGTGAATGCGTAAAACCAAAATCATCTGTACCATCGGACCGGCCAGTGAGAGCGAGGAAATGCTGCGGGAGCTGATCCTGGCGGGGATGAATGTCGCGCGGTTCAATTTCTCCCACGGGACGCACGAGGAACACGAGGCCAAATTCCTGCGCCTGAAGAAGGTCCGGATCGCAATGAATGTGCCCGTGGCGGCACTGCTGGACACCAAAGGACCGGAAATCCGCTTAAGAGATTTTCAGGGCGGAAAGGTTCTGCTGGAGGCGGGAAAAGAATTCGTCCTGACAACGCGGGAGCTGGTCGGCGACAGCACTATCGGCTCCATTACCTATGCAGGCCTTCCGGGCGATGTGAAAAGAGGCAGCAGCATTCTGATTGACGACGGCCTGATCGAGCTGAAGGTGGAGTCCGTGGAGGGAACGGAAATCCGCTGCCGCGTCATCAACGGCGGGCCGGTTTCCAATCACAAGGGCGTCAACGTCCCGGGAGCGGATCTGTCCATGCCCTTTATCAGCAGGCAGGACCGCGAGGATATTATTTTCGGCTGTAAGCTGGGTTATGATTTCATTGCGACATCCTTTACGCGCACCGCGGAGGATGTGCGGGAGATCCGGCACATCCTGGACGAGCACTCCAGCCGCATGAAAATCATCGCGAAGATCGAAAACATGCAGGGCTTCCGGAATCTGGAGGAGATCCTGGATGAGGCAGACGGCATCATGGTCGCCCGCGGCGATCTGGGCGTGGAAGTGCCGCTGGAACAGGTCCCGATGCTGCAGAAGCAGATGATCCGGCTGGCCCAGAAGAAGGGCAAAATCGTCGTGACCGCGACGCAGATGCTGGATTCCATGATGTCGCACCCCAGACCCACCCGCGCGGAGGCGACGGATGTGGCCAATGCCGTGTACGACGGAACGACCGCTATCATGCTCTCAGGCGAGACCGCAGCCGGTCAGTACCCGCTCGAAGCCGTCCGGGTGATGTCAAGGATTGCGGAGGCGACGGAGAAGGAGATTGACTACCGGCACCGGATGCAGACCCGCGCGCCGGAGCTGGCGGAGACCAGGGACATCACGACGGCCATTTCCCACGCGACCTGTACGGTGGCCGAGGATATTCAGGCCAAGGCGATCATCACCGTGACCATTTCGGGCTTCACGGCGTTCCGGCTGTCCCAGTACAAGCCGGAGTGTCCGATTATTGCCTGCACCACCCAGAGCATCGTGGCCTGCCAGATGAACCTGATGTTCGGCGTCGTGCCGCTGATTATTCCGCACGAGGACACCGCGGAGATGCTTTTTGACACCGCCGTGCGGCAGGCCAAGCACGCAGGCCTTGTGAGAGCCGGAGATGAGGTGGTCCTGACGGCGGGCGTTCCGCTCGGCGTCTCGGGCAACACAAATATGATCCGCGTCATCGAGGTCTGGTAAGAGCTGAGGTTCCCCGCTTTCCGGGCAAAATATGAAGAGAACAGCACATGTCCAATAAAATATTCTGTATTATCGGAAAAAGTTCATCGGGAAAAGACACGATCTATCAGAAGCTTCTAGGGCAGGAGGACTTAAAGCTCCACCGTGTCATCATGTATACCACACGGCCCATCCGGGACCGGGAGGAGGACGGCCGGGAGTACCATTTCACATCGGTCGAGACCTTCCGGCAGCTGCAGGAAGAGGGAAAGGTGATTGAATCCCGGCATTACGACACGGTTTACGGGAGATGGTATTACTACACGGTCGACGACGGCCGGGTGGATCTCACCAGGGGCAGCTATCTCGTCCCGGGCGTGCTGGCCTCCTATATCGCGATGCGCGATTATTACGGAGACGGCCCGGACGGACGGCCGATCGTCGTTCCCATCTATGTCGAGGTGGAGGACGGCCTGCGCCTGATGCGCGCGATTCACCGCGAGCAGGGACAGACCGTTCCGAAATATGAAGAGATGTGCCGCCGCTTCCTCACAGACACGGCGGATATGAGCGATGAGAAGCTGGCGGCTGCCGGCATCGAAAGACGCTTTGAAAACAACGGGGCACTGGAGGACTGCATCGCGCAGATCCGCGCCCTGATTCTGGAAGAGACCGGAGCGGAGCATGAAGGAAACCTTTCATGACATCATCGGCCTCGGAGCGGCCGGTGAACATCTGCAGAATGCGCTCCGGACCGGGGCGGTTTCCCACGCATATATCCTGTACGGGGAAAAGGGATCGGGACGCCGGCTTCTGGCCGGTGTCTTTGCTGCTGCGCTCCAGTGCGAAACCAGACAGAAGAATCCCGCGCTGACAGACCGCTGCGGGACCTGTCCGTCCTGCATCCGTTATGAGAGCGACGCGCATCCGGACATCATTACGGTCACCCATGAGAAGAAAAGCAAAAGCGACAAGCGCACGGATCTTTCGGTGGACGATATCCGCCGTGTGATCAGCGATGTGCCCATCCGTCCCTACGGAAGCCCCTACAAGGTCTATATTCTGCCTGACGCGGACAAAATGACGCCGCAGGCACAGAATGCCCTGCTGAAAACGCTGGAGGAGCCGCCCGCATACGCCGTGCTCCTTCTGCTGGCCGCCTCGCTCTCCGCGTTTCTCCCGACGGTGCTTTCCCGATGTGTGGCGCTGAAAATCAGTCCGCTCCCGGAGGAACAGGTGGAACAGTATCTGACTGCAAAATGCGGCGAGGACCGGCAGCACGCACGGATCGTGTCGCGTTTTGCCGCCGGCAGCATCGGGCGGGCGAAGGAACTGGCCGGAAGTCCGGATTTTGCCGCCATGTATGACGCGGTCGTGGAACTGCTGAAGAATCTGCCGCGAAAGGACATCACTGAGCTGCTCGGGTTCACGAAGGAGTACGGGAAAGACCGCACTGCGATGCCGGAGGTGCTCGGCCTGATGCGGAGCTGGTACCGGGATGTGCTCTTCTACAAGGAGACGGGCCGGCCCGCCGGCTTGATTTTTGTGGGAGAGGTACAGTATATTATAGAAGCGGCTGTGCGCACGCCGGCAGAGAATATCGGCCGGATTCTGGCCGCTTTTGACACCGCCGAAAGGCAGATGAAGTATAATACAAATCTGGAGCTGATACTGGAAGTGCTGCTCCTGGATCTGAAAAAATATGGATAAGAAAGAATACAGAGATATCGAAGAACTGGTATACGAAGCCGAGGAAGCCGAGGAATTCGCGGAGCCCGAAGAAGTCGTCCTGGCCGCGCTGGAGGACGAGCCGCTCCCTGCTGAACCGGATGAAGGTGAGCAGGCAGAGGAGATGAAAGAAGAAGCCGCAGAGGCCGGGGAAGCCGAAGAGGCTGAAGAGGCGGAAGAATCTCCGGAAACGGACGCATTCGGGTATGAGGACAAGCCGCAGGGTCTGCCCTGCTGCGGCGGCTGCGCGCCGATTCTGATGAATACGCCGGGAGGGGGCCGCATCGTAGTGGGCGTCCGCTTCCGCTCAGCCGGCAAAATCTATTATTTCTCGCCGGGCGACCTTCCGATCCGGAAAGGGACCCATGTGATTGTCGAGACTTCGCGGGGCGTTGAATTCGGGACGGCCTCGGCGGATCCGATCGAGGTGGATGAGCACCGGTACAGCGCGCCGCTGCGCCAGGTGATCCGGATTGCGACACCGGAGGACGAGGAAAAGGTCAGGACTGCCCGCGAGAAGGAAAAGGAAGCGCGCAGAATCTGCCAGGAGAAAATCCGCGCACGCGGCCTGGACATGAAGCTGATCGACGCGGAATATACCTTCGACGGCAGCAAAATCCTGTTTTATTTCACGGCAGACGGCCGTGTGGACTTCCGGGATCTGGTCAAGGACCTGGCCGGTATTTTCCGGACCCGGATCGAACTGCGCCAGATCGGCGTGCGGGACGAGACCAAGATTCTGGGCGGGTACGGCAGCTGCGGACGGCCGCTGTGCTGTCACACCTACCTCTCGGATTTTGTTCCGGTTTCCATCAAGATGGCCAAGGAGCAGAACCTTTCTCTGAACCCGACCAAGATCTCCGGCGTCTGCGGAAGGCTGATGTGCTGCCTGAAAAACGAAGAGGATACCTACGAGGAACTCAACAAGAACCTGCCGCGTCTCGGCGATGAGGTCGAGGGGAGCGACGGACTCCGCGGGGAAGTGCAGAGTGTCAACGTCCTGCGGCAGACCGTGCGGATTCTGGTCGAAGTGGATGACGAAAAAGAAATCCATGAGTACGGCGCGGACGAGCTGACGATTCTGCGCAGACGCCGCCGCGGAAGTGCAAGAAAGAAACAGGGCGGAAAAGAAAACCAGAACGAGGCTGCGGAGAAACAGCAGGAGCAGCGCTCTGACGGGAAGAAGGAAGGAAAGGCGGCAAAATCCGGCGGAGCAAAGCAGGATCGTCCCGACAGAAATCCGGCTTCCAATTCGAATTCCGGTTCAAATTCCGGTTCGAACGCCAATTCCAACCCGGGTTCCGGTCCGGCATCCGGAGAAAAGAAAGAACAGAAAAAGCGCCACAGGAGACCCCGCAGAGACAAGGCTCAGCAGAGCGGCCAGGACAGCGGAGCACCTGTGAAACAGTGAGCATGGAAACCGATCAGAGAAAAAGTGAGGTGCTCTGTGACCTGCAGAGGAATGGATTAAAGATCCTGCAGAGTCCGGAGCACTTTTGTTTTGGAATAGATGCAGTGCTGCTGTCGGCTTACGCCGCGGAGCATATCCAGCCCGGCAGCCGTGTGCTGGACCTGGGAACCGGGACCGGAATCATTCCGATCCTTCTTTCCGCGCGGACAAAGGCGGCACAGCTGACCGGCCTGGAAATCCAGGCGGAGTGCGCCGAAATGGCGCGAAGGAGCGTGCAGCTGAACGATCTCGGAGACAGAGTCGAAATCGTGACAGGGGACCTGAAGGATGTCCCGTCCCTCTATGCAAAAGGAAGCTTCGATACGGTGACCTGCAATCCGCCATATATGCCGGCGGGTGCGGGACTGAAAAATCCGGCCGGCCCGCTTGCCATTGCAAGGCATGAGGTGCTGTGCAGCTTCGGGGATATTGCGGCAGCAGCCGCCCACGTCTTGAAGCCCGGCGGGCATCTGTGCCTGGTACACCGGCCGTTCCGCCTTCCGGAGCTTTTTGAGACATTGAAAGATCATCGCCTGGAGCCGAAGGAGATGCAGCTGGTCAGCCCCTATGCGGACCGGGAGCCGAATCTGGTGCTGCTGGACTGCGTTCATCAGGGGCGTCCCGGGCTGCGGGTGGACCGGCCGCTGATTGTGTACGATGCACCCGGCCGGTATACGCAGATGACCATGGAGATCTATTACGGGGCACAGCAGCCGGACCGGCCGTGTACTCCGGAAGGAAAGGAAGATTCATGACAGGGACCTTGTATCTGTGCGCAACGCCGATCGGCAATCTCGGAGATATTACACTGCGCGTGCTCGACACGCTGCGGGAGGCGGATCTGATCGCGGCGGAGGACACACGCAATACCAGAAAGCTTCTCAATCATTTTGAAATAAAGAAGCCGCTCACCAGCTACCATGAGCACAACAAATATGAAAAGGCGGATGAGCTGATCGGAAAGCTGCGAAGCGGTGTGAACATCGCCCTGGTGACGGACGCCGGCACCCCGGCCATTTCGGATCCCGGGGAGGTTCTGGCCGCGCGCTGCATCGAGGAGGGCATTCCGGTGACATCGCTGCCGGGCGCCTGTGCGCTGATCACAGCCCTGACGCTGTCCGGGAAAAGCGCCCGCAGGTTCTGTTTTGAGGGGTTTCTGCCGACCGACAAAAAGGAGAGGCGCAGAATCCTGGATGTGCTGGCCCGGGAGGAGCGGACGATTATTCTCTACGAGGCGCCGCACCGTCTGAAGGCGACGCTCGAAGAGCTCCGGGAGGCACTGGGGGACCGCCCCGTGACGCTCTGCAGGGAGCTGACCAAGAAATTTGAGGAAGCGGTGCCGACCACGCTCGGGGAAGCCCCCGCTCTCTACGCGGACCGGGAGCCCCGCGGCGAATACGTCCTGGTGCTTGCCGGTGCGGACCCGGCGCAGCTCCGGGAGGAAGAGGAGGTGCGCTGGCGGGAGCGGCCGCTGGAAGAGCACATGGCCTACTATGAGAATCAGGGGATCCCCCGGAAGGAAGCGATGAAAAAAGTCGCCGCGGACCGCGGCATCACCCGGCGGGAGGTTTACGCCGCGCTGGTGCAGGCTTCGGAGGAGTGAATATGGCAAGACACTGGTGGGAGATCCTGCTTTTGATCGCAGGTTTGTTCTTTTTCGCGAACGGCGCGCTGGTCTTTCTGGCGCACAGCGGCACGAATTTCTATCTCTTCCACTTCTTTGCAGGTCTCATCCTGCTGGGACTTTATGCGGCGCAGCGCAAAGGACTCCTTGTGCGCCTGCCCCGGCCGGTTATCACTGTGCTGGCCGCCGTTTTCCTGATCGGGCTCGCGGTGCTTGCCGTGTGCCTCGGTCTGATCTTCAGTCAGTTTAAGAAAAATGCACCGGCCGGGCTGGACTATCTGCTGGTCCTGGGCGCCCAGGTTCACAGCGAGGATCGCGCAAGCGTGGTGCTGCAGTACCGCCTGGACACCGCTGCGGCATATCTTGAGGAGAACCCGGAGACCGTCTGCATCGTCACAGGCGGACAGGGGCCGAACGAGCCCTGCCCGGAGGCGGTCACCATGCGGAACATTCTGGAGGCGCGCGGCATCGACCCGTCCCGGATCCTCTCGGAGGAAAAAGCTGACAACACGCTCGAAAACATCCGTTTCAGCTATGAACTGATCGGCCCGGCGGTCACGGAGCGGACCATCGGGATTGTCACCAATAATTTCCATATGTACCGGGCCTGCGCGATCGCACGCAGACAGGGCGGGGTGAAGGTGTACGCCGAATCGGCCCCGTCCACGCCGATGTTTCTTCTGAGCAACCTGCTCCGGGAGTGCCTCGGCATACTCAAGGACAAAGTAATGGGGAATCTGTAAAGGGAGGACAGCTTATGCAGTACAACATTCTGGACTATCAGGCAGTGGGAGACGGCAGTACAAAGTGCACCGCGGCGATCCAGGCCGCGATTGACGACTGCGCTGCCGCACAGGGCGGTCAGGTCGTAATTCCGGCGGGGCGTTACCTTTCCGGGTCTCTGCGGCTGCGCTCAAACGTGGACCTGCATCTTTCGAGCGGCGCGGTCCTGATCAGCAGCCTCGCAGAGGATGACATGATCGATTTCTCGAAGGAGTTTACGGACGACAACGAGGACACCGGCTGGGAGGGCGGCTGCTTTCTGTACGCCTGCCATGAAAAGAACATCACGATCTCCGGCGCGGGCACCATCGACGGCCAGGGCCGGCTCGTGTTCTACGACGACGACACCGACGAAGGAAAGCACGAATGCCCTCTGAATGTCCGGGGCTTCCGCCCGCGGATGAGTTTTCTGGAGGATGTTGAGAACCTGACGGTCACCGGCGTCACCTTCCGGGACTCCGCGTTCTGGACCCTGCACCTGGCGGGCTGCCGGAACGTCCTGATTGAGAACATCCGCATCCTGAACGACGAGCGCGGTCCGAACAACGACGGCATCGATCCGGACTGCTGTCAGAACGTGATTATCCGCGGCTGCATCATCGAGGGCGGCGATGACTCGGTTGTCGTCAAAACCACGCTCCCGATGACGCAGAAATACGGCAGCTGCAGCAATATCGTGGTCAGCGGATGCATCATGCACTCCCGCTCGAGCGCGCTGAAAATCGGAACGGAAACCCACGGAGACATTCATGATATCATCATGGCCGACTGTATCCTGCGGGACTGCACGAGAGGCATCGGCATCTGGTCCCGCGACGGCGGTGAGATTTACAACATTCACATGCACCATGTCACCGGAAACACCAGAAGTTTTGCCAACTGCAGCAGCCGGGAGGGCGGCGTGAACTCCTGGTGGGGCGACGGCGAACCGGTCTTCCTTTCCGCGACGAAACGGGAGGGTGTAGACCGCCTGCCGGGACGGATCCGGGATATCACCATGGATCACCTGAACCTGAAGGCGGAAGGCGCGCTGATGCTGGCCGGTGAGGACTACGCGCCGGTGGAGCATGTGCAGATCCGCGACACAGTGATCCGCTTCAGCCGCCAGAGCAGAGAACTGCCGGAATATCTGGATGAGCGTCCCTCCGCGCGCGGGCGCGTACAGCGGCAGATTCCCTGCATCTATCAGCGCTGCACGCGGGATGTCAGCATCGAAGCGGAGCTGATCGTGGAAGAGAATATGAAGGAGTTCATCCGGACGAGAGAGATCTGCGAGTAAGCGCTTTCATTTTTCGGGAAGAGTGATATGATAGTACTATGAAGAGTCCGGGTATGTTACAATAAAAAGTGGTTTCCGGAACGTTACACTACATAAATGAGCAGGAATGGGGGTACTTGAAGCATGTTTGGTTTTGGCTCAATGATTGATAAACTGAAGAAGAATCCGAAGAAGATCGTCCTGACGGAGGGATCGGACCCCCGTATTCTGGAAGCGGCTTCCCGTCTTCTGGCGAGCAACTTCTTAAAGCCGATTCTTCTTGGCAATGAAGAAGAGATTTTCAAGGCATCCGAAGAAGCCGGCTTCAATATCCGGGGCGCGGAAATTATCGACCCCCTCAAGTATGACCGCTTTGAAGAGATGGTTGAGATGTTCTGCGAGATCCGCAAGAGCAAAGGCGTACAGCCGGAACAGGCCAGAGAGATTCTCTCCCACGCGAATTATTTCGGAACCATGCTGATCAAGATGGGCGTGGCGGACTGCCTGCTGGGCGGCGCGACCTATTCCACAGCCGACACGGTGCGTCCGGCGCTGCAGATCATCAAGACAAAGCCCGGCAACACGATCGTTTCCTCCTGCTTTATCCTGGTTCGTCCCTCCGCTACCGGCGAGAACGAAGTGCTCGCGATGGCGGACTGCGCAATCAACATTAAGCCCTCAGAGGATGAGCTGGTCGAAATCGCCGGTGAGACCATTTCCTGCGCACGCGTCTTCGGCGTGGATCCCAAGGTGGCTTTCCTTTCCTACTCCACACTGGGCTCCGGCAAGGGCGAGGACGTGATCAAAGTGCGCAATGCCGCCAACAAGGCGAAGGAGAAATTCCCCGAAGTGCCGATCGACGGCGAGCTGCAGTTCGACGCGGCGGTTTCTCCCCGCGTGGCGCGTCAGAAATGCCCGCAGAGCGGAGTGGCCGGTTATGCGAACACCTTTATTTTCCCCGACATCAATGCGGGCAATATCGGTTACAAGATCGCACAGCGCATGGGTAATTTCGAGGCATACGGCCCGATCCTGCTCGGCCTGAACGCACAGATCAACGATCTGTCCCGCGGCTGCAATGCGCTGGAAGTCTACTCCATGGCGATCATCACAGCAGCGCTGGCATAAAGCGAAACAAAAAACAAAATATAGAAAAATATTTCGAAAATATGACAATATGTAGGCCGTACATTGAACAATTCGGTCAAAATATTGCAAAAAGTTGACAAAATAGAAATATTTTTGTAATATCCTTTTAGCGCAGACCACTCTGAGTTGAAAGGATATTATTTTGAGATGAAAACAAAACGAAGTCTGCGGATGCTCGCCCTTACACTTGCAGCGGTTGTTTTGCTGGCGGTGCTTCCGACGTCATTAAATGTCAGGGCGCTGGAGAATGATCTGGCGACCGCGCAGTCCCAGGGAGTTGTGGGACTGACACAGGAGCAGCTTGATCTGGTAGAATCTCTTCGGACCTGGCAGGGCCCCGCGCTCACCAAGAGCAAGGGAGTGAACTACGGACCGAGCGGAAAAGAGTGCTATTATACCCTGGATATGACGAATGTCATCCGCAATCTCCAGAGAAACGGCTTCTGGTTTGAGTACTGGGTGCGCGCCGACGGCGTGAAGATGTACGGCCCGTTTGTCCTGTGCGCAGTGAACTTTGAGCTGCACCCGCTGGGGACACTGGTGGAGACCAGCGTCGGCATCGGCATCGCGGCGGACACCGGCGGTTTTGCCGTCAATGATCCGACCATGGTGGATATCGCGACCGCGTGGTGAGAATCCGCATTTTGACAACTACAGATGAAAACCGGAGGCTGCCGAAAAACGGCAGCCTTTTTTCAATAAAAAGCCCGGAGGAAAGAAAAATGAGTCGGATTGAAATGAGCGCGGAGGAAACGGCAGGACTGTTTCCGCCAAGAGGAGAAAATGTCAACAAAGGCAGTTTCGGGACGATTGCCCTCGCGGGCGGGAGTCTGCGCTACAGCGGCGCGATCCGTCTGTCGGCGATGGCAAACTGTGCCATGCGCTGCGGCGCGGGCGTGGTCCGGCTGGCGGCGCCCCGGTGTCTTTCCGGCGTCATTCTGCCGCAGATTCTGGAGAGTACTTACTTCCCGCTCAGCGAGACGGAGGACGGTCAGGTCCTGTTCAGAGAAGAGGAGTGGCGTGAGCTGACGGGGCGCTGCCGCGTGACGGCGGTCGGCATGGGGATTGGAAACAGCGCGGAGACAGGGAAGGCCGTCTCCTGGCTTCTTGAAAACTATACGGGGATTCTGCTGCTGGATGCGGATGCGCTGAACGCGCTCGCACAGGTGAACTGCCGCGGTCTTTCCGAGGCTGCGTGCGCTGTCGTGATGACACCGCATCCGGGCGAATTTTCCAG
>OCTX012183380.1_pt1 | contig 12774 bp, 13 predicted proteins | sample 1539691 | NCBI WGS metagenome assembly OCTX01 (sample SAMN02144231, study PRJEB22623) | gut metagenome | biome: sheep rumen | host: Ovis aries | place: New Zealand
TTAGAATCGATATCGACAACGGTACTCAATCAGACAATACGGTATAGTGCCGGATAGTTAAGGGCAAAAGATTTCTGGAGATTTTGTTAAAGCTAACGGAATTGAGCCGATCACCAAATTATAAGTAGCCTGAATTAGATCAGGTAGAGGCATCAGGCTAGTGCCATTAAAGTGCTGGTATGGTATTTCTTTTATCAGCGGTTTATAAATCTCAACTACAGAGTTGAAAATAGCCATTTCTACTACGACACGAAAGAGAAGATGGACGGGGCGATCCGGTTCTGGCTGGATTCGTACCGGGATAAGTGGTTCGTCCGCCTCGCGATCGTGGATAAGAAGATCTCGAAGGCCATCGGTACGATCGAAATGTTCCATCGTCCCTCGGATGACGCATTTGACGGGGACGGACTGATCCGTCTGGATGTAAGACCTGACTACGAAAAAACGGAGGAAATACAGAGCATTTTTGCACTTCTGATCCCCGAAGCATATACTCTTCTTGAGTGTGAGGAGATCATCACGAAGATCCCGCTTTATGCGGTAGAGCGGATCGATGCGGCAAAGAAGATCGGGTTTGAAAAGACCGACAGACTTCTTGTCGGAAGTGAAGACCGGCACGCCTATAAGAATTACTGGGCGATCAGAAAATAAAGCAAGGGAGCTACGGGAAATGAAGTACGGAATCCTAGATTATGAGATCATCGGCGAGGGAGAGCCGATCTTATTCATTCATGGATGGGGCCTCGACAAGACTATGATGCAGGCTTCTTTTGAATCGGTATTTGCGGTGACCGGAGGATATAAACGTTTCTATATCGACCTCCCGGGAATGGGAAAATCTGAACCTGGCCGTGTTCGGGATTCAGATGACATACTTGAGCTGCTCCACGATTTCGCAGTAGAAATCATCGGTGAGAAGTTCATCATCGTCGGACAATCCTATGGCGGGCTTCTGGCGAGAGGTTTTGTGAACCGGTTCGGAGAACTGATCTCCAGGATGATCCTTATTTGCCCTTGCGTCATTCCGGGAGTCAGGCAGGGACGTGTGGAACCGCTGGTGGCGTTAGAGCGTGATGAAGAGTTTCTGTCCACTCTTACCAAAGAGGAATATGACAGCTTTACCCAGATGAATGTGATACTGACAAGACCGGTCTGGGAGAGATACCGGAAAGTCCTGATGCCGGCCCTGTCCAGAGCAGATTGGGATTTTCTCAACACGCGGCTCGAAGGAAGTTTCAGTTTCGATCCGGATGATATGGAACCATCTGATATCCAGGTGCTGATCCTGTGTAGCAAGCATGACTCGGAAGTCGGGTATAAGGATCAGTTTGATCTGATGCGGATCTACCCGAAAGCAACGTATTGCACTATCGAGGATGCGGGACATAACCTGCTGATCGAACAGCCGGGACTCGTCGTGGGGATCTGGATGCCGTGGCTCTATGGCGAACGGATGAATGAGGTGAACGTAAGAAATGGCTGACAACCCGTGGAAAGAAATCAGTCTTCAGGACTACGAGGACCATATGAGCCTGGATTCGGTCCATCAGCTTCAGGCGATGAATGCGATGATGAAAGACCAGTTCGGATCCTACCCGGTGGAGACGGCGATGGTTCTGGGTGTGGCCGGCGGAAACGGCCTCGAACATGTCCGGAAAGAAAAGTATAAGACTGTGTACGGCGTGGATATCAACGAAGACTATCTTCGTGCAACAGAGGAAAGATATCCGGACCTTCAGGGGATCCTTAAGTGCCTTCCGATCGATCTGGTCAATGAAGCTGAGAAGCTTCCGGAGGCGGATCTTCTGATTGCCAATCTCCTGATTGAGTACATCGGCTACGAAGCTTTTCAGAAGGCCGTTTCGAAAGTGCGCCCGACGTATTGTTCCTGTGTGATCCAGATCAACACGGATACGAAGCAGTGGGTTTCCGATTCGCCATATCTTCACGCATTCGACAGGCTGGATGAAGTGCATCACCAAATGGAAGAAGATGCCCTGGAGAATGCGATGAAGGAGATCGGGTATTCCCTGATCCATCGTAGTATCGAGACGCTCCCGAATGGGAAAACTCTGGTCCGTATGGATTTTCAGTGTGGAGAAGAATATGGAAAGACCGGATTTTGACAGCATTAAGGATTTTGCCGAGTTCTCGAAGTACTACTGGTACAGAGAGGAACTGATTCGGATCTGTAAGGCACATGGCCTTGCAGCCCCGAGTGGAAAAATCGAACTGAATCAAGTGATCGAAGCGTATTTCTCCGGGGAGAAGATCCTTCCGGAGAAAAAGCCGGTGAAAAGAAAGACGGCAAGGGTTACGGAACTGACGCTTCAGACCGGCTTGATCGAGTGTGGCTTTACATTCGGACCCAGGTTCCGGGAATTCTTCGAAAAGCAGACCGGGGAAAGCCGGTTCAAATTCAACGTGGATATGGTAGCCACGGCTAAAGCTGTGAAAGAAAAGGGCGATGAGAGCTTCACGCTGGGAGATCTTCTCGATATATATTACGGGAAGAAGACCTATGCGACCTACGATAAGTCTGCACTTCAGTGGAATAAGTTTGTGAAAGACTTCTGCGCCGATCCGGCCACAGAAGGCTTCCCGGACAGGTTAAAGACGGCTGCAAAACTCTGGAAGATCGTAAGGGAATCGGATCAGAAGAAAGTGTATACCCATGACCTTCTGACAAAATACGTTAGCACTATAAGTGATATTTCGTAGAATACGATTGGGGTCTCCGGAGTAAAATTTGCGGCTGGCAATTTAGATGTCAATTTTCGGAGCAAACCGGATTACCTTGCCGCAATAAAGACATGTTCCGGTAAGAGGTACTGTGCCGTTATCCTTGACCATTCGTCCACATTCCGGACAGGGTGCAGATTCTTTTTCAGAAGGTGCAAAAGTTTCCGGCTTGGCAACGATCTCTTCCATTTTCGAATTGATGAGATTGGGGTCGATTCCCCGTTCGATCATGATCTCCATCATGGCCTGAACCATAATCTTAAGTTTAAGGATGTCGCTCTTGAGATCAGTAACGCTTCTGCTCGTCTCTGCAACTTTTTCTGCCTGGCGCACCTCGGATGCTACACTTTTGAGTTCACTGCTGCTTACATAACCATTGTTTCTAATCATACTGTTGACCTCTTTTTTCCCCGATTATAGAACAAGTCTATCACACCTGAATTTCCATTTCATATGATTGGATGACATCTTAGGAACTTTAAAACCGGAGAATATTGCAAAATAGAATTGTTTACGAAGGATAGTGTAGAATGGATACAAAGCGATTTACACGAAGACCTTCTGAACTATGCCAAAGGACTTCCGCTCAAGAACCTGGTGGATCGCACCAGAGGCTACTGATAGCAGCAGGAGGAGTAACAGATGGACAATTAAGTGCTATGAGAAACTCGGTTATATTCTTTGAGAAAAACTCTGCACGATCAGCTGAGTAGAAAAAGATCTGCTAAAGCGTCGCATCTAACCGAAAAGAACTGTTTTCCGGTCAGCCTGCTTTATGGAAAAGGAGTGCGGCGTTATGGCCGCCGAAGCCGAGGGAGTTACTCATCGCATACTGAATGTTGCGCTGTTTTCCTTTTCCGAAAGTGTAGTCGAGATCCAGTTCCTCCTCGCCGGAAAAAGAATTCCGAGTCAGGTGAATATAGCTCTCTGTCATTGCGCGGATGCAGACGATTGCTTCGATCGCGCCGGCACCTCCGAGAAGATGTCCGGTCATGGATTTTGTGGAGTTGATGGAGATCTTCTCCGCATCATCTCCCATCGCGTATTTGATCGCGCGCGTCTCGTAAAGGTCATTTAGATGCGTCGAGGTACCGTGGGCATTGATGTAATCAATGTCGGCAGGGAGGATCCCTGCCTGAGCCATGGCGATCTTCATCGCCATACCGGCTCCACTGCCATCTGGGGTTGGGGAAGTTATGTGATATGCATCGTTAGTTACACCATAGCCCACGACCTCGGCAAGGATATTCGCATTCCTTTTTACGGCATGCGCATATTCTTCAAGAATAAGAATTCCGGCTCCTTCACCTAAGACAAACCCATCGCGTTCCTTATCGAAGGGACGGCAAGCATGCTCCGGATCGGAACAGGTGGAAAGTGCTTTTAGCGCGGAAAAACCGCGGATAGCTGAACTTGTGATGGCGGCTTCGGTTCCGCCCGCAACGATCACGTCGGCTTCTCCCAGACGGATCGAGTTATATGCCTCGCCGATACAGTGGCTTCCTGTCGCGCAGGCAGTGGAGATGTCCATGTTTTTGCCCTTCAGGCCGAACTGGATCGCGATGTTTGCGGATGCCATGTTCGTGATGACCAGAGGGATATAGAGCGGATCGGTCTTCGCGCCGCTTTGAAACTTCTGGATCTCCATCTCATGCTTCTGCATGGCGCCGATACCGCAGCCGACGATCACGCCCAGACGGAACGGATCTTCACGGGTAAGATCGAGGCCGGAATCCTGAAGCGCTTCCCTCGTCGCAGCGACAGCATACTGCGAGAAAAGCTCCATTCTCTTGGCGGATTTGAAATCCATGAAATCCCGGGGATCAAAGCCTTTGACCTCGCCGGCGAGCTTGATGGGGGAATCGGAAACATCCACTTTCGTAATCGGGGCGATCCCGTTTCTGCCTTCTTTCAGGCCCTGCCAGAATGATGCCACATTATTACCCAGAGGGGTGACAGCTCCCAAACCTGTGATTACGACTCGTCTTGTTTCCATAGTACTGATCCTTCTATCCTTGTTTCGAGTAAAAGTGTAATCAAATCCGAAGGAAACAGGAACGGTCAAGATCACCGAAGTATCCGATTTTGAGGAATATCGGGAATCTGTGAAAAATAGTACAATTTGAGGTTTTTGCGCAAATACTGAAACAATGGCGGTGTATAGCAAAAAATGTGGTATCATGCTTGATAGGAAAAGAACGGAGGAAGAGAAATGGCATTACTTACCAAGGGAGCAATCATGAGCACATTTGAGGAAATGCTCGAAGAGATGCCTTTCGACAAGATCACGGTCTCGGCGCTCGTAAAGAGATCCGGCATCAGTCCGAATACGTTTTACTACCATTACTGTGACAAGTTCGCCCTCCTTAATGAATGGTTCGGAATGAAACTGCGTGTGATCCGGCAGGACGAAGATGAGTTCGCCGGCTGGCAGAAAAGGATCAAGTTCTTCTTCCTCATGTGCCACGACAATCCGCGGCTGATCCACCACATTTTTGACTCGCTTTCCCGTGAACAGCTCGAGCACTATATCTTCGAGATCACGGATAAAGTATTCATCAGCTATGTCAGAAAAAAAGCGGAAGGCAAGACCGTCTCCGAGAAAAAGATCCGCGAGATCGCGAGATTCTATACATATGCATTTATCGGCTTCTTTCTCGAGTACATCTGGGATGACATGGAAGAGGATGTTGATTCGAAAGTCGATCATCTAAGTGAGATGTTTGACCGTTTTATCGAGAGCGCGATCCAGTAACTATACCATAGGTTTAATCCGGCGTTTTTTCGCCGGTTCAGTGATACAATAATCGATGAAAAGAAAATTTCAGAGAAGGGATGGATCACCATGAAACGCTGCATTGCAGATGCTCCACGCAGAGCCTGAGGAGACTGTGTGGAGGAAGAAATAGTTTTCCTCGAGCTTTGCTTCGAAAGTCATTTCAACGATAAGGAGCAAAGATATGAATAACGAAATAGTAAATACGAAAAAGAATCCGCTTCGGGATTTCTATGTCCTTTGGAGCACGCAGAGCCTGTCCCAGCTGGGATCAAGCATCACGGCTTTTGCGCTGACACTGTGGCTCTATGACAAGACCGGATCCGCTTTAGGCACGGCGGCACTGACGATCTGTACGTATGCGCCCTATGTGATCATGAGCATCTTCGCAGGTGCTTTGACGGACCGGTTCAATAAGAAAAAGACCATGCTGGTGTGCGATACACTGGCGGCCTTATGCACGGTCGTGGTGTTCCTTCTTTATAAGACAGACACTCTGGCGGTCTGGCATCTTTATGCGATCAATGTCTTTTCCGGACTGATGAATACGGTGCAGCAGCCGGCATCGGAAGTGACGATGACTTTGATCGTGCCAAAGACACATTATCAGAAGATCAGCGCCATGAACTCGCTGACCCGCTCACTGAATTCCATTCTGCACCCTTTGATCGCCACGGCACTTTACGGGCTGCTGGGCATGAGTTCTGTTTTTGCACTGGATCTTCTTACATTTGCCACAGCATTTGTGGCGCTTCTGCGATTTGTGCAGATCCCGGAAAAGACGAGTGAGAAAAAAGAGAGTACGATCACCCTTGCGAAAGAAGGACTTCGTTTCCTTAAGAAGACACCGCTGGTATTCTCCCTGATCCTCTTTATGTCCGGCGTCAATCTCGTGGCCTCTGCCTTTGACGCGACACTGTACGGGTATGTGATCCCGAACCCGAGAGGCGGAAAAGAAGTACTGGGTATCGTGACTGCATGTTCCGGAATTGCGATGGTCATCGGAAGTCTGATCGTATCAAAGATGCCGAAACCGAAGGACCGGGTACGGGTCATATTCGTGACGATGCTCATCTCCTTAAGCGTGGAGAACTTCGTTCTGGCCTTCTCGAGAGAACCGGTGCTGTGGTGCCTGGGACAGATCATCGGATGGATTCTGGTTCCGGTCATGAGCGCGAACCTGGATGTGGTCCTTAGAAACTCCATACCCGTGGAACTTCAGGGAAGAGTCTATGCATGCAGAAATACCTTTCAGTTCTTCACGATCCCGATCGGTCTTTTCCTCGGCGGATTCATGGTGGATCACATATGCGAACCATTCATGGCAAGACATGCTTATTCTGAAGTGCTGACAACGCTTTTCGGGTCGGGAAAAGGATCCGGCGCGGCACTCATGATGGGCATACTGGGACTTTCTGGAACTATACATTGTCTGGTTTTCGGAACGAGATTAAAGAAGTATCATTATAGTGATTCGTAACGCGATGAAGATTTGCGAAGTGATGGAGATTCGTGACGCGCAAATTGCAGAAGCGGATCTTATCGCAAATTAGCAATTGAGGCAGTATGCAGACACGTATTCTGAAAATAGAAGAGATACGGGAAGTCTATGAGAAATATCTCTACTACGATTTTCCCGATGATGAGCGAAAACCACTCTCCCGGATCGAGCAGTCGATCCGGGAAGGGCGGTACCTGTGTACAGGTGCTTTTGACGAGGAAGGAGGATTCCTGGCCTATGCCTTCTTCGTGTTCGAGAAAGATGTATGCCTTCTGGACTACTATGCGGTGGTGCCGGAAATGCGGGGGAAAGGGATCGGGTCTGAGTTCCTCCGAAGAGCGGTGGAGCAGTGCAGTTCCGATGTGACGATCATCGAGATCGAAGATCCGGATGCAGATGTGTCTTCGGAAGAAAAGAAGGCCAGAGAAAGGCGGCTGGACTTTTATCTTCAGGCCGGAGCAATCAACACGAAAGTGCATGTGCTCGTTTTCGGAGTGGAGTACCTTCTTCTGGAATATCCGTTGAAGGGTATCCATAACGAAGAGGCAATCGCGGAGGGCTACTGCTCGATCTACCGGGCGATCCTTCCGAAGAAAATGTATGAGCAGAATATATCCGTGAGGAGGAAATAAGAAATGGCAAAATTGTTTTTGTGTGGTGGCGGATTCGGAAAACAGATGGAGGATACCTATCCTGTTTTTAATGCGGTGATCGACCATACAAAGCCGCTTCTTTATATTCCGCTGGCGATGCCGGAAGAGACACATACTCTGGATGAATGCTATGCGTGGATCCGAAATGAATTAAAAGAAGGCGGCGTCGAAGTCCCTTCAGTAGAGATGGTCCGCTCCTATGAAGAGATCCTTACGAAGGAGTTCTCGGATTATTGTGCACTCTATATCGGCGGCGGAAATACATTCTCACTTCTAAAAGGACTGAAGGATAGCGGTGCTTTTGCCAAGATCAAGGAATACCTTCAGGGAGATGGAGTCGTATTCGGAAGCTCGGCAGGAGAGATCATTTTCGGGAAAGACATCATGACGGCCATCACCGAAGATCCGAATGATGTCGGGCTTCAGGATACGGAAGGGTTTGATGTGCTTTCCGGAATCTCACTGGATGCGCATTATACCAATGCGAAAACGGAAGAAGATCACGAGCGTGTCACTGCGTTTCTTACGGATTATTCGATTGAGACAGGGAAAGTGATCGCGCTTCCGGAAGAAGACACGCTGTTCATTGACGGGGATGCGTTCCAGGTCATCGGATCCCGTCCGTACTATGTCTTTGAAAACGGCGTTCGGCTGGAGAAGAGGGCCGAACTTCGAAATGAACTTACGGATAATGAGTGGCCGTTAGAATACATTGACCATGACCGGTGGATCGCCAGAGGCATCGTTTTCGATGAAGAAGGAACCTTCTATTTCATCCGTGCTGAGCGCGACGATCTTTTTGGAAAAGCAACCATGATCGAGACTCCCGGAGGCGGTGTGGAGAAAGGGGAGAACCTGAATATGGCGATCCGGCGTGAACTCAGCGAAGAACTGGGAGCGGAAGTGGATGTGATTCTTAAGATCGGTGTGGTCAGCGACTACTATAACATCATCCACCGGCATAACATCAGCAACTATTTTCTTTGCAAGGTAAAGTCCTTCGGCGAGAAGCACTTAACGGAAGATGAGATCCATGATTTCCATCTTTCTACGCTGAAACTGACCTTTGATGAGGCGGTGGCCGAGTATGAGAAACGCAGGGAAACACCTATCGGAAGACTGGTAGCGAACCGTGAACTTCCGGTAGTTATGCGGGCAAAAAGAATCATCGACGAAATGGGGCTGCTCTCCTAAGCGGAATAGAAAAATGGATAGGTAAACAGAAATGAAGATGATACTTGAAACAGAAAGGCTTTTTCTCCGGGAAATGACGATGGGTGACTTTGATGCCCTTTATGCGGTGCTTTCCGATGCGGAGATTATGCAGCACTATCCCTATACCTTCGATGAGGAACGTGTTCGTTCCTGGATCGAGCGGAACATGAAACGCTATACGGATGACGGTTTCGGGCTCTGGGCAGTCTGTCTGAAGGATACAGGCGAGATGATCGGCGACTGCGGGCTTACCCTTCAGAATATCGACGGGCAGATACTGCCGGAGATCGGATATCACATCCGAAGAGACCAGCAGAGAAAAGGATACGCGAAAGAAGCCGCGATGGCTGTGCGTGACTGGGCCTTCCAAAACACGGAGTACCCGGCGCTCTATTCCTACTGCAAATATACGAATGTGGGTTCTTTTAAAACGGCGGAATCCATCGGCATGCATTTCGAAAAAGAGTATGAAGATGAAGCCAATAAGATCACGCACGTGTCCGTGATCAGAAGAGAGGATCTGGGCTGACGAATATGCCGCTTGGCGCAATGGGAGAGTGCTTTTCGAGGAAAGAAAGGGGGCAAGTGCTTTTCGATGCGAGGAGGTGTCGGAAGCACTTTTCGAGACTCGCCGAGAAGCGCGGAAGCACTATTTCATTGTAAATCAGGGAAAACAGGATTTCACCCGTAATTTTTGAGTGTACGCAACGCGAAATTCATCATAAAACAAGATTTCTTCATTTTCACCCGTAATTTCATCCGATTTCCTATGCTCGAAAAGCACTTTTTACGGGTGAAAAACGCATATTTGTCATTAGCAATGAAAACGAAGGCGGGCACGGTGGATTTTTACGGGTGAAAAGCACTTGAATGCCCAATCACAATGAAAACGCGGCCGGGCAATGACATGGAATCTATGCCACATGGTATAATGAGCATAGTGCTTTTGAAAAAGCAATACTTCCGGGAACGGCGGTAAAAAAAGCGGAAAAGGCGGTGAAAATATGCAGTATCGTACATTAGGAAAAACCGGCTTAAAAGTAAGTGAGATCGGCTTTGGCGGGGAGTGGCTGGAACGCCATGATGAAGAGCATTCCATCGAGCTTCTGAAGTATGCTCATAGCAAGGGCATCAACATCGTGGACTGCTGGATGCCGGATCCGAAGTCGAGAGATATCATCGGAAAAGCCATGGCCGGATGCCGGGATTCCTGGTATGTGCAGGGACATATCGGCTCCACCTATCAGGACGGCCAGTATGTCCGATCCCGTGACATGAAGTTCGTTGTCCCGGCATTCGAGGACCTTCTTTCGCGCCTTCAGACTGACTATATCGACCTGGGCATGATCCACTATATTGACTCTGTCGAGGAGTGGAATACCGTTATGAACGGGGAATTCATCCAGTATGTGAAAGAACTTCACGAGAAAGGCACGATCCGTCATATCGGCCTGAGTACCCATAACCCGGTGATCGGAAAACTGGCGGCGGAGTCAGGCTTTATCGAGATGATCCTCTTCAGCATCAACCCGGCTTTCGATATGCGTCCGGCGACCGAGGACCTGGACTCCATGTTCGGCGGTTACGATAAGCAGGAATGGTCCGGCATCGATCCGGAGCGGGCCCGCTTCTATCAGATGTGCGAAGAAAATAATGTGGGACTTACGGTCATGAAGGGCTTCTTCGGAGGCGCCCTTCTGGACAAGGAAAGGTCACCGTTCGGCGTGACATTTACACCGGTGCAGCTGATCCACTATGCCCTGACCCGTCCGGGTGCCTGCTCGATCCTTTGCGGATACGACACGAAGGAGCAGGTCGATGCGGCCGTTGCCTATGAGACGGCTTCCGACGATGAGAAGGACTATGGGTCCGTCATCGCCAATGCCCCGCTTCACGCCTATAACGGCATCTGCACATACTGCGGACACTGTAAGCCCTGTCCCATGGATATCGACATCGCGATGGTCAATAAGTTCTACGACCTGGCTACCATTCAGGAGAAGGTGCCGGAGAGTGTTTCGGAACACTATAAGGCGCTTGGTCACACGGCATCGGAATGCATCGGATGCCAGAGCTGCGAGAGCCGCTGTCCCTTCGGCGTGGAGATCGCATCCCGCATGACGAAGGCGGCGGAACTGTTCGGAATCTAAGTAAACCTCTAAGGAGAATAATTATGCTGCAAAAGAACTCGTACCGGAATATTTTTTCGGAGATCGGGAAGAGCGACGAAGAAATCGAGAGAAAACTAAATGAGGCGGTGCAGACCTTCTTCTTCGATGAGGAGGAAAGGATCTATCACGAAGCCGGTGAGGATATGGGTTATCTGGAGGATACCGGCAATCACGATGCCAGAACCGAGGGCATGTCCTACGGCATGATGATGGCCGTGCAGCTCGATCGAAAAGATATCTTCGACCGGATCTGGAAGTGGTCGAAGACGTACATGTATATGGACAAGGGCGACAACGAAGGATATTTCGCCTGGTCCTGCAAGACGGACGGGACGAAGAATGCCTTCGGACCTGCGCCGGACGGAGAAGAATTCTATGCGATGTCACTGTTTTTCGCATCCCACAGATGGGGCGATGGTGAGGGCATCTTCAATTACAGCGAACAGGCGAGATCGATCCTGCGCGCATGCCTCCACAAAGGAGAGAACGGCCGTGCCGGCGCCCCGATGTGGAATCGGGAAAATCACCTGTTCCTCTTCGTTCCGGGATGCCCGTTCAGCGATCCGTCGTACCATCTTCCGCATTTCTATGAGCTGTTCGCACTGTGGGCAGACGAAGAAGACCGGGAGTTCTTCAGAGAAGCCGCAAAAGCGAGCCGTGAATATCTCGTGAAAGCATGCCACCCCGTGACAGGACTCAATGCCGAGTATGCGCATTTTGACGGCTCTCCGATGAAGGAGAAACTGCCATGGGGATCCTTCGGTGACTTCTTCAGTGATGCATACAGAACGGCGGCGAATATCGGTCTGGATGCCGAGTGGTATGGAAAAGATGTGGGCCAGTACAGTGTGCCTCTTCGTATGATGAAGTTCTTCGGAACAGATCTGGAGGCGGTAAGATGCGCATATACGGTCGATGGCACACCGCTGGAGCGCCCCGTGCTGCACCCGCTCGGCCTTCTTGCGACGATTGCGCAGAGTACCCTGGCGATACCCTATAGCGAAGAAGATGAAAGTGCATTTGCTGAAGCAAGAAAATGGGTGGAGTGGTTCTGGAACGAGCCGATGCGGAAAGGCGGACGGCGCTACTATGACAACTGCCTTTATATGTTTGCGGTCCTGGCACTGTCCGGAAACTACCGGATCTGGTAAAAGCCGGGCACACCGGAGAATGTGATCCTAAAGGAGGAAAAAGCGATGGCGGATATGAGAACGATCAAGGTTACGGGAAAAGGAAAGATCAGTGTCAAGCCGGATATGACGCGGCTTACGATCACGCTCGAGGGTACCTGCAAGGACTATGGCCTGACGCTAAAGCGCACCTCGGAGGATACAGAAAAACTGAGAGATCTGGTGGGCGGACTTAAGTTTAAAAAGGAAGACCTGAAGACGATAAACTTTAATGTGGATACCGATTACGAGTCATATGAGGAAGATGGTGTCTATAAACAGAGATTTACCGGATACCGGTATATCCATGTGCTGAAGCTGGAATTCGATTCCGATAACGAAAGACTGGGACAGATTCTCTTTGCGCTGGCCGCAAGTGATCTTCACCCGGAATTCCGCATCAGCTATACAGTGAAAGACCGGGAGGCGGCGAAGAATGAACTTCTCGGAAATGCGGTAAAAGATGCGGCAGAAAAGGCGAAGATCCTCGCCGATGCGGCCGGTGTTACCTTAAAAGAGATCCGCAATATCAACTACTCCTGGGGAG
>OCTX012260553.1_pt1 | contig 12774 bp, 10 predicted proteins | sample 1539691 | NCBI WGS metagenome assembly OCTX01 (sample SAMN02144231, study PRJEB22623) | gut metagenome | biome: sheep rumen | host: Ovis aries | place: New Zealand
GTGAAAATGGTGGCCAGATGGCGGTAGAAACGCTTGTGGATGGCCTTGAGTTCGTCGTACGTCTTCTCCGGAAAACTGCGGCTCAGGTTGACCGTCACCACATCCGAGCGGTAACGGAGCACACTGCGCAGGAACCAGGCGAGGAAACCCTTCATGAATCTTACTTGAGAGGATATTCGTTCACCACTTCCAGCAGGCGGTCGGGATAGTTGGAGATGATGGCCTCCACACCCAGGCCGATGAGCCGGCGCATCTCATCCTTGTCGTCCACCGTCCAGGTAACCACCTTCATCCCATGGTCGTGGGCATACTGCATCAGTTCCTCATTCACATTGCTGTGTTCCGGACTCAGCCACTCGGGGGTGAAGGTAAGTTTGGACATGGCTTCCTCCACATCCGTCTCATACCCTTCCAGCAGATAGGACAGGGTGTGACCGGGGTACTTTTCATGGATGTAGTTGAGGGCACGCTCGTCGAAGCACTGGATGATGAGACGGTCTCCCAGCTGCAGGGAATCCAGCATGGCCATACAGAGGTCCGTGAATTCATGGTATTCGGGCCAGTTCACGCCTTCGATGCCGCCATCATAATCCGGGTCGCTCTTGATTTCGATGTTGTACTTCATGGGCGGAAGGCCCTTTTCGGCGGTATAGGCCTCCACGGCGCCGATCACCTCGGAGGCAAGCCGTTTCACGCAAGGGAGGCACTTTTTCTCCGGCCAGCCCGGGTTGGGCTTGGAGCCCACGTCATACTTGGCGATTTCGCTGTACGGAAGATTGTACAGATAGGTTCTGGGATCCCCTTCCAAGACAGGCGTCCCGTCCGGATAGGATGCATAACGGGGATGGAAGTACTTGTCGTGCGAAAGGACCACTTTCTTGTCCCCGGAGATGCACAGGTCCATTTCCAGGGTGTTGACTCCCAGGTTCACGGCGTTGAGCATGGCCTCCAGGGATTCTTCCGGGTACAGCCCCATGCCGCCCCGGTGGGCCTGGACATCGGTCACTCTTTCTTTTCCCTGACGGGGACCGCAGGAAACAAGCACTGCCGCCAAGGCGGCGATCCAAAACAGATTGCGTTTCATGGTATATTTTGTTTATCGTATTCCAATCATACAAATATAGTTATTTCCCCCCAAATAAACAAGCAGGCGCCCGCTGAGGCACATTAAATTTGGCAAAGTCAGAAATTATCGTCAAATTTGTAAAGATAAGCCAAAAACCAAACCCATCTATATTATGTTTAAAGGACACCCTAAAGGATTAATTCCGGCCGCGCTCAGCAATATGGGCGAGCGATTCGGCTATTATATCATGAACGCGGTACTGCTGCTGTTCCTGTGCTCCAAGTTCGGCCTGTCGGACAGCACCGCCGGTCTGATTTATTCCATATTTTATTCCTCCATCTATATTTTGGCTTTGGTCGGAGGTATCATCGCCGACCGGTCGCAGGACTACAAGGGAACCATCCAGAAGGGCCTTCTGATCATGGCCCTGGGCTATATTCTCCTTGCCATCCCCGTCACGGCCACCTCCGGGAACATTTCCTGGCTGCTTCCCTTCACCTGCATCGCCTTGGCCTTCATCGCCTTCGGCAATGGTCTCTTTAAAGGGAATCTGCAGGCCATCGTAGGCCAGATGTACGACAACCTGGAAGCCGAGGAAGCCAAAAAGGGCCCTGAAGCCCTGGAACTGGCCAAGAGCAAGAGAGACTCCGGTTTCCAGATTTTCTATGTGTTCATCAACATCGGCGGCCTCATCGCCCCCTTCGTCGCTCCCCTGCTGCGGGAATGGTGGCTCAAGGCCAATGGCTTCCTGTACAATGCCAACCTGCCGGAACTGTGCCACAAAGTGCTGAACGGAACCATCGGAGACCAGGCGGCCAAGTATGATACGCTCTCCGCCGCCGCCAGCCTGGGTGAGGGCGCCTTCGACCCGTCGGCCTATCTGGAAGTCTTCAACCAGGGCGTTCACTTCTCATTCTTCGCTTCGGTGGCCGCCATGCTCATCTCGCTGGTGATCTTCCTCTATTACAAGAAGATTTTCCCCACGCCGCAGAAGCACGCCGCCGCTTCCTCCACCGGGTACACCGAGCAGGAAAAAATCGCCATGGCCAAGGAAATCAAGCAGCGGATGTATGCCCTGTTCGCCGTTCTGGGAATCGCCATTTTCTTCTGGTTCTCCTTCCATCAGAACGGGCAGTCCCTGTCCGTCTTTGCCCGTGACTTCGTAAAGACCGACAAGATCGCCCCCGAAATCTGGCAGGCGGTGAATCCCTTCTTCGTCATTGTCCTCACGCCCATCATCATGTGGATCTTCGGCTCGCTGGCCAAGAAAGGCAAGAGCGTTTCCACGCCCCGCAAGATTGCCATCGGCATGGGCATCGCCGGCCTGGCCTATCTGTTCCTCGCGGCATTCTCCTACAGCCAGGGCTATCCCTCCGGCACCGATTTCCGCGCCATGGACGAGTCCGTCGCCGCCACGATGAAAGCCGACTGGTGGGTTCTTATCGTCACCTACTTCTTCCTGACCGTCGCGGAACTCTTCATCTCCCCGCTCGGCCTTTCCTTCGTGTCCAAAGTGGCCCCCAAGCATATGCTGGGTCTCTGTCAGGGCCTGTGGCTGGGAGCGACGGCCCTCGGCAACCTTCTTATCTGGATCGGCCCCGTCATGTACAACGCCTGGCCCATCTGGAAATGCTGGACAGTGTTCCTGGTCGTTTGCCTCATCTCCATGGGCATCATGCTCGGCATGGTCAAATGGCTGGAGAGAGTGACCGGCGAATAGGCCTCCAGTGCCCCGACTGTATATAATATCTGGTCCTAACGGCTCCGGGAAAACCACGGCATCGTACGGTGTTCTCCCGGAGTTGCTGGACTGTATCGAGTTCGTGAATTCCGACGAATTCGCCAAACACCTCTCCCCTTTTTCCCCGGAAAGCGCCTACATCACCGCCAGCCGCCTGATGCTCCGCAAGGTCAAATATCTCTTCGACCGGCGGAAAGACTTCTGCATCGAAACCACCCTGGCCACGCGCTCGCTCATCAAGATGGTGCGCAGCGCCCAGCAGAAAGGCTATTATGTCACCGTGCTCTATTTCTGGCTTGCCAGCCCCGACATCGCGGTGGAGCGGGTGGCCGCCCGGGTACGGGCCGGCGGACACGATGTCCCGGAAGAAACCATCCGCCGGCGCTATCGGATGGGCCTCAACTACTTCTTCCACAGTTACATGAACCTGTGCGACAAGTGGATTCTGGCCGACAATTCCACCCCGCCCTTCGACGTGATCGCCGAGGGTTCCCAGAAGGGACTGGTGATCCGGGACATGGAAAGATACAATTTCGTCCGTTCCCTGGTGACGGACGATATCGAACCGCTGACGCCCATCCGGGACGTCGCAGAATTCATCGGAAAAGAAATTGCCAAGGTCCACCTGGCACATGACGGAGTACCTTACCAGAATGATTGAGAACAAAGCATATTATTTTGACATTTTCAGGGTCGATGCGGCCTTGCTGGAAAAACTGGTCCGGGAGGCCCTGTCCGGCGGAGGAAGTTACTGCGACCTGTACTTTGAAAATACCACCTACGGCAGCCTGCTGCTGAGGGACGGCGCCGTCACTTCCGGCGGCAACCACATCGATTTCGGCGTGGGCGTCCGCGTCCTCAGCGGCGAAAAGACCGGCTATGCCTATTCGGAGAGCACCGCCTGGGCCGATATGCTCGCCTGCGCACGGGCGGCCGCCCAGATTGCGGAAAAGCCCGTGGATGTAAGTCCGTACGGAACCCGGAATCCCAGCCGCGGAGAGCCCAATCCGGCAGCGGACCGGTATCCGCTGAACCAGCCCTGGCGCGGGGTGCCCCTTTCCACGTTCCTGCCCTTCCTCCAAAAGTTGGAAGCCTCCGTCAAAGGGAAAGACAGCCGCATCGTGAAGGTCATCGCCAACCTGGCCTTCCAGGTGAGCGATATCCTCATGTACAACAGTTCCCGGGAACTCAAATGGGACACCCGCCCCATGGGCAGCGTCTCCCTGTCGGTGGTATTCCAGCAGAATGGACAGACCGAGAACAAGTCCACCTCCCGCAGTTTCCGCAAAGGGGCCGAAATGCTCTCCGACGCCCTGATCGAAGAGATGGCCGAAGAGGTGGTCCGCGGCATCGACGAGCGCTTCGCCGCCCGCCGTCCCAAAGGCGGCCGCATGAGCGTCGTCATGGGCGCCGGCGCCTCCGGCATCCTGCTCCACGAGGCCATGGGACATGCCTTCGAGGCCGATTTCAACCGGAAAGGCACCTCCATTTTCGCCGACAAGATGGGGCGCCAGATATGCCCCAAGGGCATCCAGATCATCGACGACGGAACCCTCGCCGGCAACCGGGGCGCCCTCAATTTTGACGACGAAGGCATCCCCGGCCAGAAGACGTACATGGTGGAAGACGGCGTGCTCACCTCCTATCTCCACGACCGCATCTCCGCGGCGCACTACGGGGTGAGGCCCACCGGCAACGGGCGGCGGGAGAGTTTCCGCTACGCCCCCATCCCCCGCATGAGGGCCACCTATATGGAAAGCGGGCAGGCCAAGGCCGGGGACCTCATAGCCGAGGTGTCCAAAGGCATTTTCGTGGACGAATTCTCCAACGGGCAGGTGCAGATCGGCGAAGGGGACTTCACCTTCTATGTGAAGTCCGGCTTCCTCATCGAGAACGGCCGCCTCACCCAGCCCGTGAAGGATATCAATATCATCGGCAACGGACCGGCCGCCCTGGCCGACATCCGCGGAGTGGCCGACGACCTCGCCGTCGATCCCGGCGCCTGGACCTGCGGAAAAGAGCAGTCCGTGCCCGTGAGTTGCGGCATCCCTACCGTCTTGATTGGAAACTTAACCGTGGGAGGAGAATAGGATGGACAATGCCCTTTTGACCCAAGAAGAGATGGCGCTGGCCCGCCACTGCCTGGCGTTCGCGCAGGAGCAAGGCGCCCAAAAAGTGAGAATCACCCTGAGCAAGAGCCTGATGAACCTCATCGGCCTTCTCTCGGGAGAGGTGGACAAGACGGCCCATGCCCTGGACCGCAGCCTGCAAATCCAACTGTTCGTGGAAGGACGCTACGGCGCCTTCTCCAGCAACAAGTTGGAAAAGGAGGGGCTGGAATCCTTCATCAGGGAAGCCATCGGCACCGTGAAGATGCTGGAGCCCGACCGCTTCCGGGAACTGCCCGCCCCGGAGCGTCTCTGCAAGAAGGCCCTGACAGGCCGCGAACTGGGCCTGTACGATCCGGCCTACGAAACCCTGTCGGCTCTCAGGCGCAAGGAGATCGCCCTCTCGTCCATGGCCTGGAACAGGCTGCAGGGAGGGCAGGAAGGCTGGAAACTCATCGCCGAGGAAGGAGAATACTCCGACAGCGTCTTCGACTCCCTCACCCTCGACAGCCAGGGACTGTACGCCCGCCATACCGAAACGTCTTTCGAAATCGGCTATGAATCCACCGTGGAAGACTCGGAAGGGAACCACTTCTCCAGTTATTGGTGGGATGCCGCTCCCCTGCTGGAGAATCTGCGCTGGAAAGACTGTGCCGAAACCGCCTGCCGGCGCGCCGTGGACCAGATCGGCCCCCGGAGCGTGGAGAGCGGCCGATACAATGTGGTCGTGGACAGCGAATGCGCTTCCAAACTGCTCACGCCCGTGCTCAATGCCCTGGGAGGATTCGCGCTCCAGCAGAAGAACTCTTTCCTTGTGGACAGCCTCGGAAAGCGGCTTTTCCCGGAAAAACTGACCATCCTGGACCTGCCCCTCACGCCCGGGGACACCGGCTGCCGGCTCTTCGACAGCGAAGGCGTCGCCACGCGGGAGATGCCCATCATCGAAAAAGGAGTCGTCAAGACCTATTTCCTGAACACCTATATCGCGGCCAAAATGCAGGCCGAGCCCACTGTCGAAGACGTCACCCGCGTCAAGGTGCTGCCCGTTGGAGACAGCAAAACGCGCGAAGAACTGATGGCCCGGGTGGGCGAAGGCATTCTGGTGACGGGATTCAACGGCGGCAATTCCAATCCCGCCACGGGCAATTTCTCCTATGGCATCGAGGGTTTCCTTTTCCGCGACGGCCGTCCCGTGCATCCCGTCAGGGAACTGCTCATCACCGGCAATTTCCTGGATCTCTGGAAAAACCTCATCGCAACGGCCGATGACGCCCGGCCCTGCCTGTCCAAACTCATCCCTACCCTGGCTTTCCGCCAAGTAGATGTCAGCGCATAACTTATGAAAACGGCCGTCGTCATCCTCAATTACAACACCAAGGACTACCTCCGCAAGTTCCTTCCGGTCCTTCTCGACTCGTGCAAGGGACGGGACGCGCAGGTCATCGTGGCCGACAATGCCTCCTCCGACGGGTCGGCCCGGATGATGAAGGAGGAATTTCCCGCCGTTCCGCTCATCGCCCTCGAGAAAAACTACGGCTTCACAGGCGGATACAACCGCGCCCTGAAGGAACTGGAGGCCGATTACTTCGTCCTGATCAATTCGGACATCGAGGTGCCGGAAGGCTGGCTGGACCCGCTGGTGGAATGGATGGACACGCATCCGGAATGCGGAGCCTGCGGCCCCAAACTGATCTCTTACGCCCGGCGAGACTTTTTCGAATACGCCGGCGCCGCCGGAGGGATGCTGGACAGGTACGGCTATCCGTTCTGCCGGGGACGCATCATGCAGCGGGTCGAAAAAGACCTGGGGCAGTACGACACCCCCGCGGACGTGCTCTGGGTGAGCGGAGCCTGCCTGATGGTCCGCGGCGGCGTCTGGAAGGCCCTGGGCGGGCTGGACGAGCGTTTTTTCGCCCACATGGAAGAAATCGACCTCTGCTGGAGGATGCAACTTCGCGGGTGGAAGGTGACCGTGGTCCCCGCTTCCCGGGTCTTTCACATCGGCGGAGGCACCCTTCCCAATGAATCGCCCTTCAAACTGAGGCTCAATTTCCGGAACAACCTTCTCCTTCTGGAAAACAACCTTCCCGCCACCTTCTCGGCATACGGCCTGCCGCCGGAAAAGGCCCGCCGGAAGGCCCGGAGACGCATTTTTGTACGGATGTGCCTGGACGGAGGGTCGGCCTTCGTGTACCTTGCCACCGGCCGATGGAGTTTCTACCGGGCCGTGATCCAGGCCCACAGGGAATACCGGGCGTTGCGCCGGACGGGCGACATCCCCGCTCCCCTTTCCGTTCCCGCGGGACTTGTGGACAAGCCCGTCATCCTGAAAGCACTATTCGGGAAAAAATAGTATATTTGCGGGATTGTAAACAGTTAGGCCTATGAAAATTATCATTGAAGGCGCCGGACAGACGGGCTCCCACCTCGCGAAGATGCTCAGCGTGGAGTCCAACGAAATCACGGTCATCGACTCGGACGCCGGCCGTATCCGTTCACTCGCCTCCCAGGCCGACGTGGTCACCATCCAGGGCCCTCCTTCCACCATCGGCCTGCTGAAGGATGCCGGCTGCGCCGGGGCCGACCTTTTCATCGCGGTCAACCCCAACATGGACCAGAGCGTCAATATCGTGAGCGCCCTCCTGGCCAAGAAACTGGGCACCAAGCGCGTGATTGCGCGTATCGATGACGAAGCCTATCTCTCCCCCGAGAACAAACTGCTGTTCAAGGACATGGGACTGGACATGATGTTCTTCCCGGAGAAAAGCGCCAGCGACGAAATCGCGGACATGCTCCGCAGCAGCGCCTCCACGGACACGCTGGATTTCGCCCGGGGCAAACTGCAGCTTTCGGTCTTCAAACTGGACGACGATTCCCCCCTCCTGGACATGAACGTGACGGAATTCGCCCATGCGGTCAAGAATATCGAATCCGCGGCCGATTTCCGCATCGTCGCCATTTCCCGCGGCGGAAAAACCATCATCCCCAAGTTTGACACCACCTTTAAATTCCACGACTACCTTTATATTATCTCCCGCCGGGACGGCATGCCCGCCCTCATGAAGTTTCTCGGAAAGGACAAACTGGACATCCGGCGCGTCATGATCCTGGGAGGCAGCGAAATCGGCCATATGGTGGCCGAAAGGCTCGCCGGAGGGAAACTGGACGACATCAAACTCATCGAAGTGGACCGGAATCACGCCCGTTATCTGTCAGAGGTGCTTCCGGACGAGGTGAGCGTCGTGTGCGGCGACGCCCGCAACTCCGATTTCCTCCAGGACGAAGACATGCCCAACTACCATGCCGTGCTGGCCTTCACCGGCAATGATGAAATCAATATCCTCTCCTGCGTGGTGGCCAAGAAGATGGGCGTTCCCCGCGTCATCGCCCAAGTGGAAAACCTGGAATATCTGCGCCTGGCCGAAGAAATGGGCGTCGATACCGTCATCAACAAGAAACTGATTACGGCGAGCCGCATCTTCAAGTTCACGCTTTCGGACAAAGTACGCTCCGTGCGCTATGTGAGCGGAACGGATGCCGAGGTGCTGGAATACACCGCGGCACCCGGTTCCCGCATCACCAAGACCATTCTGAAAGACATCGAATTCCCCGCCAATGCCATCATCGGCGGCGTCATCCGCGGAGGAGACAGTTTTATCGCCGTAGGTCATTCACGGATAGAGCCTTACGACCGCGTAGCCGTATTTGCCCTGCCCGAGGCTGTGAAAGACGTGGACAAGATGTTCAAATAATTGCTAACTTTGCAAGATTAGAAACCTAACGATATGAGCATCCAGACGGATAATATTCAAAAACTGGTGGAACGCCGGGCAAAAGCCCGCCTCGGAGGCGGCGAAAAGCGCATCGAAGCCCAGCACGCCAAAGGAAAACTCACGGCCCGCGAGCGCCTGGCCCTTCTCTTAGACGAAGGCAGCTTTGAAGAATACGACATGTTCGTGCAGCACCGCTGCACCAACTTCGGCATGGAAAAGAGCCATCCCGACGGGGACGGCGTAGTGACCGGCTGCGGCACCATCGACGGCCGTCTGGTGTATGTGTTCGCCCAGGATTTCACCGTAAGCGGCGGCTCCCTGTCCAAGACCATGAGCGAAAAAATCTGCAAGGTCATGGACATGGCCGTGCGCAACGGCGCACCCTGCATCGGCCTCAACGATTCGGGCGGAGCCCGCATCCAGGAAGGAATCGACGCCCTGGCCGGTTACGGGGAAATTTTCGAACGCAACATCCTCGCTTCCGGCGTCGTTCCGCAGATCAGCGCCATCATGGGGCCCTGTGCCGGCGGTGCCGTCTATTCCCCCGCCCTTACGGACTTCACCCTCATGGTCAAAAACACCTCCTATATGTTCCTCACCGGCCCGGCCGTGGTAAAGAGCGTTACCGGAGAGGAGGTGACCCAGGAAGACCTGGGCGGAGCCTCCGTCCATGCTTCCAAGAGCGGAGTGGCCCACTTTGCCGCCGAAAACGAGCAGGAGGCCCTTGCCACCATCCGGGAACTTCTCTCCTTCCTGCCGCAGAACAATCTGGAAACGGCGCCCTTCGTGGAAACGGCCGATCCCGCCGGCCGCGTCGATGACGCCCTCAACGCCATCATCCCCGACAATCCCAACAAATCCTATGACATGTACCAGGTGATCCGGAGCATCGTGGACGACGGACGCTTCCTGGAAGTCCATCAGGATTTCGCCAGGAATATCATCGTGGGTTTTGCCCACATGAACGGCCGCAGCGTGGGCGTGGTCGCCAACCAGCCCGGTGTGCTGGCCGGTGTGCTGGATATCAACGCCAGCCGCAAGGCCGCCCGCTTCGTACGCTTCTGCGACGCTTTCAACATCCCGCTGGTCACCCTGGTGGATGTCCCGGGCTTCCTTCCCGGCACCCAGCAGGAATACGGCGCCATCATCACCAACGGCGCCAAACTCCTGTATGCCTACGGTGAGGCCACCGTTCCCAAGGTTACCGTCACGCTCCGCAAGGCCTATGGCGGCGCCCATATCGTCATGAGTTGCAAGCAACTGCGCGGCGACGTCAATTATGCCTGGCCCAGCGCGCAAATCGCCGTGATGGGGGCCGACGGTGCCGTAAACGTACTCCATGCCAAGGAAATGAAGGAGAACCCGCAGCAGGCCCAAGCCATCTTCGAAGAGAAAAAGAAGGAATACGAAGACCTCTTCTCCAATCCTTACCAAGCCGCCCGGAAGGGCTACATCGAAGACGTGATCGAGCCGCGCAACACACGTTTCCGCATCATCCGCGCCCTGGAGCAACTTTCGGGTAAACAGGCCTCCCTTCCTGCCAAGAAACACGATAACCTGCCGCTGTAAACCATGAGAAAAGTCCTCACAAGCGTACTGGTTCTCCTGGTATCGGCCCTGGCCCTACGCGCCCAGAATGTCAGCGACCTCATCATTTCCGAGGCGCTGGCGCAGCCGGATTCCACCGGCATCCTGGACGACTACGGACGCCGCGGCGGCTGGGTGGAACTGTACAACAAATCGACCGGAACGGTGAATTTCGGCGGCTGCTACCTGACAGACGACCGCTCCGACCTCCGGAAAAGCCTCATTCCCAAGAGCGACCTGCGCACCAAACTGGGACCGCGCCAGACCGTCATCCTGTACTGCAGCGGAAACGGCCATGACGGCACCTTCTATGCAGGCTTCACCCTTGCGCCCGGCAAAACCGTCTATCTGGTCTCCAATGACGGACGCACGGTCATCGATTCCCTGCAAATCCCGTCCGGTCTTCCGCTTGGGAAATCGGTCATCAAACTGGCACCGGACATTCGCCAGCAGCATTTCGCTCCCGTTGCAGAGCCCGCAGTCCCCTCTCCCGCCATTGTCAACGGAAACCAGAATGCCGCCACCAAGGGAGAACTCATGAAAGAACGCGACCCGTACGGCTGGATTCTCACCGTCGTGTCCGTAAGCGTGGTGTTCAGCGCCCTGGCCATACTGTGGTTCCTCTTCTGGCTGCTGTTCGACCGGCCGGCCAAGAAGAAGGCGAAGAATGGAGATGCTTCGACTTCGCCCGGCATCACAAAAGGAAAACGGACAGTCATCCTGCGCGAAAGCGAAGAGTCTGAAGTGGCGGCCGCCATTGCCCTGGCCCTGGATATGGAAGCAGGCGGAGACACCTACGCCGCCATCGCGACGGCCGTCCACCTGTACCTCACCGAGGCTGTCCACGATGTCGAGCCCGGCATAGTGACCATTCGCAGGAGCGAAAGCGGATGGAATAACAAATCGTTGAATTTCAGAAAGTTACCAAAGTAGGTAACTAATTTGTTATCGATAAAAACAAAAATGTTATGAAGGCATATAAGTTCAAAATCAACGGGAAAGACTACGCCGTGACCATTGGCGAAGCCGAGGGCAAAATGCTGTCCGTAAACGTAAACGGAGCCGACTATCAGGTAGAACTTGAAAACGCTCCTGCCGCGGCTCCTGCCGCTCCGGTTCAAGCGGCCGCACCGGCAGCCGCCGCCCCTGCGGCACCCGCACTTGCCGCACCCGCACCTGCCGCACCCGCCGCCGGAGCCGGCGAGAAGGTCAATTCTCCCCTCCCGGGCGTAATCGTGGAAGTAAGCGTCAAGGAAGGCCAGGCCGTGAAAGCCGGTCAGAAGGTCGCTGTCCTGGAAGCCATGAAGATGGAGAACGAAATTCCCGCCCCCAAGGACGGAACCATCACCGCCATTCATGTGAACAAGGGTGACAGCATCCTGGAAGGTGCCCCCGTCGTAACCATCGCCTAATGGAACACATTTTCGAGTCCCTTTCCCAATTCTGGGAATACACCGGTTTTGCGAACTGCTCCTGGCAGAACCTGGTGATGATTGCCATCGGACTGGTTTTCATCACCCTGGCCATCGTCAAGGAGTGGGAGCCCATGCTGCTGGTTCCCATCGGCTTCGGCATGATTGTGGGCAACATCCCCATGTTCCCCGGCCTGAACATCGGCGTGTACGAGGACGGATCCGTCCTGAACATCCTCTACCAGGGCGTGAAACAGGGTTGGTATCCGCCGCTCATCTTCCTGGGGATCGGCGCCATGACGGATTTCAGCGCCCTGATCTCCCAGCCGAGGCTCATCCTCATCGGGGCCGCAGCGCAAATGGGTATTTTCGGGGCCTATCTGCTGGCCCTGCTCTTCGGGTTTGCCCCCAATGAAGCCGGCGCCATCGGCATTATCGGCGGTGCAGACGGTCCTACGGCCATTTTCCTCAGTTCCAAACTTGCCCCGGACCTGATGGGAGCCATCGCCGTATCGGCCTATTCCTATATGGCCCTGGTGCCCGTGATTCAGAAGCCGATCATGCTCCTGCTCACCACCAAGAAGGAACGGCTCATCCATATGCCCACCCCGCGCACGGTATCCAAGAAAGAGAAGATCATCTTCCCCATCGTGGGCTTCCTGATCACGGCGTTCATCGTGCCGAGCGGCCTGCCCCTGCTGGGCATGCTCTTCTTCGGCAACCTCCTGAAAGAGAGCGGCGTAACCAAGCGTCTGGCCAATACCGCGAGCGGTCCGCTCATCGACGTCGTGACCACCCTCATCGGCCTTACCGTGGGCGCCTCCACGCAGGCCGACAAGTTCATCAGCGTCAAGTCCGTCCTTATCTTCGGCCTGGGTCTGCTGAGTTTCGTGATCGCCACCACCTGCGGCGTGCTGTTCGTCAAACTGATGAACCTTTTCATCGCCAACCCGGCCAAGAAGATCAATCCGCTCATCGGCAATGCCGGCGTGTCGGCCGTACCGGACAGTGCACGCGTTTCCGAGGTCGTGGGCCGCGAGATCGATCCCACCAACCACCTCCTGATGCATGCCATGGGTCCCAACGT
>OCTX014560195.1_pt1 | contig 12773 bp, 13 predicted proteins | sample 1539691 | NCBI WGS metagenome assembly OCTX01 (sample SAMN02144231, study PRJEB22623) | gut metagenome | biome: sheep rumen | host: Ovis aries | place: New Zealand
AAGTTGCACCAAAATTTGACACAAATATTGATACAATTATTGTATCAAAATAGCACCGAAAATGCACCGATTATTGCACCTAAAAATAACAATAAAAACGGTGCTACCAGTTTGCACCAGTAGCACCAATAGAAAGGAGTTAAAACAGAATGTAAGAAATAATCACATGGAATTAGTTGATTAACGTGCTTTCAAATTCAAGTTCATTTCTTGCAAGTTCAATGATGAAATCTTCAACAGTTTTTACAAGAAATGCAGGTGTAAGATTAAGTGTCAGGTTATGTCTTTCAATCTCACATACTGTAACACGTTTAATGTTGTTACCTGCAAAGCATTTATCAAACGCTTTTACAATCTCACCTTTAGTAGGTTTACCGAACAGCAGATACTTGTGTGTTCCACTCGGTGTATCATCTGTATAAGTGTTGTAAATAGTTGCGATAGTAACAGTTGTCTTAATTGTGCTATTCATGGTTAATACCTCTCTTTCTTTTTAGCACTGATTTTCTTTACGATTATATGATAACAGATTGTACCTCTATTGTCAATAGATTTTGAGAAAAAAAAGTTATCAACTTTTTATCCACATTATCCACATTAAGACAACAGTTCATTTACACGTTTCTGCACTGTGTAATAATCATAACCTTCTTTTTCAAGATTAGTCTTTCTCTCAGGATAGTTACCATAATCACCATTGATAACCCTACGTGCAACAGCATCAATATCAGTAGCAGGTTTAGACGGTTTAGCAGGTGTAGTATCTTCTTTCTGTTTCACTCTGATAAAACATTCAATCTGATAGTTGTCTTTATTGATAACACGTGTTGCCACCTGATTAGACTTGTTACCCTCTACTACATACAGATTATTACCTACTATTTTATAAATGATACCTACGTGGTCTAAACTTCCGTTGTTACCCCAATCATAGATAACTAAATCATTTACTTTAGGTGTTTTAACAATCTGTTTATTCTTCTTTGCTTTCTCTACCATGTAATAACAGCTACATTCATACGGTGCATTTATAGCACCGCATTTCAGTAGAACATAGCTTACAAAAGTAGCACACCACGCATCGTGATAAGTAACTCTGTAGTGACGTGGTAACGGTGAAATTCCGTTGTTATAACCGTCAATAATTTCTTTATGTCTTTTAGTTCCTTCACGTGTTCCAACATAAGATAATGCAAAGTCTTTATACTTCATTGATAAATACCCCCTGTTTCAACAGCATTTCAATTTCTGTTTTTTCTTCCTCAGTAGCAGTAGTTGAAAGATTGATATTATTAACCTGTACCAGTCCTGTAAGAGTAGATAACTGTACACTATCATACTGTGCTACACCGTCTATATCTTCATCAGGTTTAATACCGATATTTTGAGTAATGATATAGTAAGGATAGTTGTCACCTAAAGTTAATGCACTTTCTGTAACAGTCTGAATTACATTACTGTTGTAGTCACCTGTGTTAGTAGCTACATAAGGAATATCATCTGCAATACTACCTGCAAACTGATAAAGTATATCATCATTATACATTAACTTAGCAAGACATTTAGCAGACAAAACATCGAACGTATAAACAAGATGAATAGGCTTATTTCTTACAACGTCAATATCTAACCTCTGAATACCGATAAAAGGTAAGTAAATATCTAATGTAGTAAACGGACTATAATCAATCACGTTTTCAAACACTTCATTTAATGTTACTGTACCACAATCAATATCAATAGGTGTTTCCGCTACAACATCTGATAAAACAGCAGTATCATAGTTAGCAAGTTTAACGCTTTCTCTTTCATCTGCTACAGGTATTTCAACATAAGTCTTGTATACCCTGTAAATGAACTGTGACATATCAACATAGCTTGTATCCTGTCCACTACCCCTGTAAAAGCGTTTCTTTGATACCTCTGCTAACTCTGACAGTGTAGGGTTATAGACGTTACAAAAGCCAAAATCGTCCCTTACAACAGGTGGTCTTACAGGTGTAGCAGTAACAGTAACAACAACATCACCTGTAATGTATCGTCTGGCATCACCTGTTATGAGCATTTCAAAATAATTATACTGTTCATTAGTTGACGGATATTTGTGTAAACTCCAATAATTAGTAGTCGGAACACCGTTAATAGTAACACTCACATTTTCAGATTTAATTTCATATCCATCTAATGCAATCGCTTGCATCTGAATATAAGTAAGTTGATTGATAACACCATCTTGCGGTGTAACAACTATACTATCATCTTTACAGTTATTAAAAGTGGTTATCAGTTCATAATTATCAATAGAAGCAGATACATTAACAGCAACATCACCTGATACATTAGCTATTGTAAAATCAATAACATAATTGTTACTATTTAATGTATAAGTTTGAGTGACACCACCCATAGTAATAGAAATGTTCTCAGCTTTGAAATAGTAAGGACTATAACCATTACTATAATTGTTTACTCTGATAGTTCCTGTTACTGTATCACCGTCATTGATTTTGTTACCACTCTGAATACCTGATATTGCTGTGAACTGACAGTTAGTTAAATTGTGAGTGAAATTATACTGTAATGCAACAGCGTTACCAGTAATGATAATGTCACCTTGTACGCTACTAATTTCAATAGTCGCAACAGTACCGTTAGCATTAAGTGTAGGTGTAACAGTCTGTCCGTTGTGACTTACTACCAGTGTTCCACCAGTAAAAGTATAGTGTGCATCACAAGTTAAAGTAGCTGTGTAACTCTGTCCCTGTTCGATAGAAGTAGCAGAGTTACTATTAGTAGCATGATTAAGAGTTGAAGTAATATCAAATTGTGGTAACTCATTTGTAGCAGTAGCACTGATATAAATATCACCTACAACATCTGTAATGTTAATTGTAACTGTCTGCTTATCAGAACTGATAGTAAAATCTTCATCAAATTCACCGCACGTTACAACAACATTTTCAGTGTTGAAATGATAACCTGCATTTGCAGTAATAGTAGCACTGTATGTTTCATCACTATTTACTGTAGTAGCAGAATTGTTAGTAGTACACTGTGTAAGGTTATTTGTTACATTGTATGTAACAGTAGCTTTCATAGGTTCAAAAATGCTACCGTCTAAAGTACCAACATTTTCATTGATTGCGTCAGCACCGTTAATATCATAATAAGTGTATGCACGTCCGTTATCATCTGCAAGATTTATCGCCCATGCACCATTATTATAAGCGTTATATTTATCATTAAGTGCTTTAGTATAATCAATGTAAGCAATAGTGTACCAGTCCTCACCGTCAACAGTAGTTAAACCGTCAAAACCGTTAATAGTAGCAGTAACATAGTAGTTTTTATTGTTGTATCTGCAAGCAAAATAGAACTTGTTTGCTTTAGGATTAAAAGTATTATTATCAACGTCTGATTTTCTGATACCGTAACCCTCATTAGCAATTAACGCTATTCTGTTCGCTTTTCTATATAAACTGTTTACACTATCAACAGTTAAGAAAACTCTACCCTGTGTTGTATAAGAAACATTGTTACCACTTATAACACCGTCAACAATATAAGCAGGTTTACAGTTACTTACACAATGTTCCATATTGATTAAATGAACTTCACCTGTAGTGCTGTCACTTAATACAGTAGACGGATATGTAAAAACTGCATTACCTGTAATATATTCGTCAGGAATATAAACCTGTATTTCAGACGGTGTATCATAGTGTGCAACAATAGAAGTAATATCAACACCGTTTACCTTAACAGAAAGTTGTGATAAATCAATAATATTATATAATGCAGTAGGAAACCACATATCATAGTAGCCATCGTAACCGCTTACAATAACACTATTGATACTTCTATTACTGGAATTTGCTCTGTTACGTGTTATGTTATAATTTGCCATATTATACTGCCCCCTTACCAGTTATTAAAATATACTCAGGTGCATCATAATTTTTGAATGGTTTTTCAAAGTCAACAGTAGTTACATTTTTGCGAACTTCTCTTACATAGTTTTCATCTATGTAATTGTTTCCGTTTTCAGATTTAATAATCGTTGCAACTGAATTAAGAATATCATTCATAAAGGATTGCAGAACGTCACAACGCAAAGTAAGCTGATAAATTTTATTAGGAAACACTTGAACATTTCTGATAAAATAATACCTACCAAAATCAGGAATATAAGCATAATTACTATCAATAAAAGTGTCACTTTTAAGCATAATAATAGGTGTTCTAACATCTGCTCTGTCCTTAAATTTAATCTGATATTCAACCTCATTAGTTAATGTTTTTCTAATAACATTATCTCTGTCAGTTGTCTTGTATAACTTCATTAACATTATATCACCTCTCTGACATAAATAAAAGCGGTCAACGGTCAATGAAGTTTCAAAAACCGTCAACCGCTATAATTATTATACGGTATTGATTATGCTATTTGTTACGCAACATAGAACACTACGCAGTTCTCATTTAAGTCATTGTAGTAACTTGCATCAAACTTGTAGTAGTTGTTGTAAAACTCAGCTTTCGCATTGTAGTTAGTAGTAACACGTCTGTCAGTGTTGCAAACACCCATAGCATCACGGTCAAACATAACTGCAAGGATACCAGTAACAGTAATGTCAGTACCAGTAGCAGTCTTAACCATAATCTTAGAAACGTCTGCAAAACTGTAAGTAGTACCGCTACCCTGCCAGTAAGGAACGCTCTCACTCTCAGGAAGTGCAACAAGATTGTTGTGGAAAGTATCACTTTCAAGATAAGCAGTTGCACTTGCTTTGAAGTCAGACAGCATTACAATATGAAGCATATCAGCAGGTGTAAACCTGTCCTTGCCACCTACGTTAAACAGAGTAGAAATCTTAGACAGTCTGTCAACATACAGGGACATAACATAGCTTGCAAATCTGATAAACTCAGGTGTAGTAATAGCTTTGTCAGCAGTCAGATTAGTTCCGAACTTATCATTATACAGTTTAAGCAGGTTGACACATCTGTTAGTAGAAGCAGTAGTGTAATCAACATCTGACGCACCTTGCGGAGTAAATGCAGTTGCATCAGCTTTGAAAGTTTCACCTATAGCGTTGTTGATAGTTCTCATAATAAGACTGTCAATCTTAATAGCCATAGACTTATCAACAGCGTTGTAAAGCATGGACAGGAAACCGTTAAGCTGTGTAGCACTGGAAAAACTTTCCTTAACCTGTATTTCTGTAAAGGACATAGGAACTTCAAAAGTAACCTTACTATTGAAGAACTTAGCAGATACAGACGGTTTATAGAAAATATCCTGCTTGTATTCCTGACCGTTTACAAGTTCCCAACTCTCATTTTCAGTAGCAACAGGAAGGTCAGCAGAAATCTTTTCAAGAACACTACCGAACTCCCAACTATCCATGAGCATAGACGGAACATTACCTGCATACGGACGATTAACAAAAATTACCTTACCGATATGATTAACAAGTGACTTAACATAATTGTCGATAGAAGTAGCATCAAAAAGCTGTGTACCAACATCAACAATATTAGACAAATCTTCTTTTACAATACCAGTGCTACCTAAAATCTCAGAAGTAACACCATTCATAAGTTGATAAATCTGATTAACCTGCATAAATAATTACCTCGCTTTCACTCAAATATTTTCAATGTCAATACCGTATTAACATCTACAAAAATAATATCACATAAGAAATTATTTTGCAATAGTTCCTGTAAAGATTTTACGTCTGATACACGCATCATTCTACGTGTTAAAGTTCTATCTCTTTTGTTGTCAGTATCAATAGTGTTTGTGCTATCGTCTTTATCATTGTTGACAAAATCATCGTCATTGTAAGCAGATACAGAATTAGTAGAAGTTCTTTCATCTACCATCATATTATCATCAACAATGTTTTCGGTAACAGTTTCTTTGTCACCTTTTAACAGGTCTGCTTTAGTAGCATAATAGGCAAGATTATCAGTCCACTTTTTATAGTATAAATTACCTAACAATTCTGCTATTTGGTCAACTGTTAAATCACGTCCTATTCTTGCTAACTGTCTTACCCCATGCAGATTATTATAAAGTAAGTCTATCTGTTCACCTGATAAATCATCAAATTCTACAGGTAAAAGTCCTTTACTCTGCATGGTAGTAAACAATCCCTGTTCTGCAAACTTTTCATATACATACATTTGCTTTCACCTCACTTTAGAAAATTTCATCATAACACTGATTGTTATAATCACATAAGATACAACAGGAATTACAGTTACTTTCTCTCTTCCTCTTCATCATCTGTATCAGCGTCAGTTTCGTTCTCTTCTTCGCTTGCTTCATCGTTTTCAGATTGTTCATCACTTTCACTATCAGATTTTTCATCAGTTGTTTCCTCTGTTTCTTCCGTTGTTTCATCTGTAGTTTCGTCTGTAGTTTCATCTGTTGTTTCGGTCAACTGTTCAGAAGTTTCAATATCGCTTCCAACTGCTTCATTATCTCTACCTGTTGTTTCTGTATGTTCCGTGTTATCGTCAACGTCTGATACACCTGTATTAACATCACCGCTATTATCGTTACCGCTATCACTAACAGTTCCATCATCTGCTATCACCTCACTATCAATAGGTTCTCCGTTGAATAAACGATAGTCCCAACTTGAATTAAACTGTACTTCAATATTCAGTCCGAACATTTCATTTATTTTGTCAAGTGCTAACCGTCTGCACTTTAACATATCGTCTACCAGTGGATAAAGATTATCTGTGTTTGCTTCAACTTCATTTGCAGTCAGTCTTTCACGCTTCATATTGAAGTTAGCAGACAGACCAATTTCATTAAAAAGACTTGCTTTAGTATACTGTTGAAACTCAAACAAATCTTTCATAGAAACCTGACTGTTATTAGAACTGTTATTTACTTTCAGACTATCGAACAACTGACTTTCTGCAATAACACCTAATTCACCGTCAAAAACTTTCTTCTGAAATTCCTTTGCACTCTCAACAGTATTATCATCATTTGCAGACAGCAGATTTTGTACACGTTTATTCACTGTAGCAAGTATCATAGTTATTTCATTTTCCATGAGAATAGTACAATACTTTTCATACAGTGGTAACAGTCCCATATACATACTATCGTTAGGAATGATAACACAATCTTTATCAATGTCTAAAGTAGCATTGTAGTTCAGATACGGAACTGTGACAACAATTTGTGTAGGTCTGTTGTATACGTCAGGAAGTCCACCTAAACCACCATTTACAACATAGAAATCACCGTCAATTTTCACGAAAGCACCAAAACCGTTAGTCTGTAACAATATCTCTAATTCTCTCTCAGGTATTGTATCAGGTAAGTTTTTGTACTCAAACATGATATTAGAACGGTTTAACATATACTCTACGTGGTGCTGTAGATTTTTCTGCTTGTTCTTATAATCATAGTGTGAAGCTAAATCTACACCATAATTATACTTTCTAATATCGCCCATTAGTTACACCTCTCTTTCACTTCTTAACAGTATCAATAAGTGTGTCAATCTTTTCATACAGTTTCGTTATTGATAAAGTGTTGTTCTCAATAACCTTGCGTAAGTTGTCCGTTTCTTCCCTGTGTGCGTTTTGTAAATCGTTGTTGTTCTTAATCATAATTAAGCAACAGACAATCGGAAAACCTACAGTAGAAACAGCTTGAATTATTGCGTTGTAAACTTCCATACAACAATCAACCTCACTTTCTTACAGAATTGCAGATTTTTAAGTAGTTGCTTATACTATCACCTACCTCATTATTTTGATAGAATACCCTATCAGTTTTGAAAAACCACAACAATCTTTCTTGCAGTTTTGTAATAGGCTTGTATATATTTCTATTATAATTGAATTTCGGATTATATTCAAGACTGTATATTAAATCTTTGCTATCGTCCTGTATCGGTGTAGTTTTCAGATGAACATAAGTAAACATAGTTCTATCAATAGAAACTACCTCACATTGATAAGTATAATCGTTAAAGATTATGAAGTAAGTAAACACTATATTTTTCGGTCTATACTTCATCGGTAAATGTGGGTAAATATCTAACTCCCATGCACCGCTTGTAATCATAGCAAGTTTCGGATTATTAAACGCAAAGTAAAAGTTGTTCTTTTTCGTACTCTCAGAACTTGCACAAAATTCAACAGCTACTTTCAGTTCACTTTCACCGTAAGTATAAACGTCAATGCTACCCTGTTTCATATCCTTTACGTGTGTCAATCCCATCTCTGAAAAGTAAGGACAGAATTTATTAACAGTGTTACCACACATAAAGATTTTAACATTACTTCTCTGCCTGATAATAGTTGACAGTGTATTCATAAACAAAACAAATTCATCATTCAGATACAGACTTTTAGTTAAAAATTCATCAAATAAAACCGTTGCTACACGTGGATAACTGATAGACTTATTATGTTCATTTTCCGATAATGCAAAAGTGTAACCGATACAGTCAGTATCAATGTTATAAATCGGTTTACCGTTATCATCATAATTGCACACGAAAAACTTACCACTCCAATAAGTGATACCCTGATATTCACCGTTGCTGATACGTGCTACTTCCTGATTTTCATTTAATGCAGTCCACATATCGCTTGCACGTCTACCAGTAATATCCTCTTTCCAACGTCTAACAATAGCTACCTGTGTATGATTAGTAAAATACTGCTCAATAGCATACTGTAATACACTGTAAGTTTTACCGTTACTTCTTTCACCGAAAATAACATTGTAGACACAATCCTTTGACAAGATATTTTTCAGTGAATAATATTGTGGTCTGTTCTGCTTTTTTCTACTCATAATATCACCTCACTAAATAATGTTTCACGTGAAACATATTTTACTATGTTCCACGTGATTATTTTACTTTGCTTTAACACCTTTGTAAATATATCCTTGCATCATTCTTGATAAGAAATCTGCATACTGTTTAGAAATTGATAACGTAAATTCGCACTTTTCAAGATGAACACTTGACAACGATTTTACATAAGTTTTGTTACCCTGATAATCTGTTATAACACTCTCCATTTCTTCATCAATGTAAGTGTGTGTCATTTTACCTGTATACTCAGCAGGTATAGACATATTATCATCAAAGAAATCAAAACATTTATCTAAATCATTATCAGACTTTTCAAGTATGTATTGCACTCCGTTTTGTTTAGATAATCCTGCTATCGTTATGTGCAATCCTTTTTTATCCTGATACATATATCGTTTAGCACCTAATGTTTTGAATGTTTTATAGTTGTTTCCTTGTGTCTCCCAGTCCCAAACACCTAAAGGTTTTTCAACACCTTCAATAGTTTTCGGTGAACATAGTGAAAAGTCAATTTTTCGGAACTTACACATATCCTGTAATTTCTGCATAGCACGTTTATTATATGTTTCGATATAATCCCTGTGTTTCTCTATGTTTCTGCATTTGATACTATCTGTATCAGAGTAAACATAATCTTCACCGAAAGCAATTATACCTGTCCATAAATTTCTACGTGCATAAGCAGTTACCCAAACACCCCACGGATAATAAAGAAATCTCTTTACATCGTTGTTGTATTTTTCTAAGTCCTCTGCAAACTTATCTGCATCAGGTTTTGTAGCAGTCCATTCCTGACTATCGCTATTATAATCTATTGTACCTCTTACAATGTCTGTGACTGTCATACCGTACACGGAATTTAACATACCTTTTGATAATAAATATTCTACTTCTTTTCCCTCTACACCTTTTAATGTTGTTTTGTTTCCGTATAATTCTAAGATAGCAAGTATAACATCACGTGGTAAATACTGTTTATAGAACTTGTAGCAGTCACCTATATACATTTCGTCCCATGTATAATTTTCTCTCATTATTTCATAGTCAACATCTGTAATAGTAGTAACCACTTTATCAGCACTGTAAACACGTCCGTTATTGACAACAGGATTTTCTAATTGTGAACACTTACTTTCAGATAAGTAACTATCATAAGTTAGTTTACTTCTCAGATTAACAAAACATACATCAAACATCAAACAAAAATTCTTTAGTAAATCTGTAAATTTCTGCTTTGTCAAATCTACCTTAATCGGTCTACTCATAGGAAACTGTTCTGATAACATTACATACGGATAACTTGAAGTAAAATCTATGCTATCCATATCATGTAAAGTTTCACCGCTATATCTCATACTTGCATGAGTATAACCACCCATGAAACACCGCTTCAACATAGCATATTCATCTACAGTTAATACAAGTTCTTTCATCAATTCACGGTATCTGTAGAACTTGCTTTTACTACTCTTTTTATGTGACTTGTTTGTGTATAAACATTTATCCCTTACAAACTTTCTAACTCTACCTGTATTTGTTAATGGTATACGTGAGATATTTTCATACTGTGTTATCTGCTCTGCTATGTATGCTAAAATTATCTCAACATCATTATTGCAGTATGCTAACTCTTTCTCTGTCAGTTCAGTATCTTTAGTTCTGATTAAATCATAGTCTAAATCACCTACTAATTTTTTAATCTTATACGTGGTTAAATTATCAGCTACTTTTGCAAGTGAATAACCTGATAAAATATAGCTGTCTCTAAATTCAATTCCCAACGTACAAAGTGCCTTAATAGGTTTTCTATCATCTACCGCAAATACTGAAAACCAATCAAAGTATTTTCGCATGAACTGAAATTCAAAAGACATATTGTGTATATAGCAGACTAAAAATCTCTCACCTGACAACTGAAAATAATCTGCTACTTTTTCACAAAGTTCTATGAACTCTTCCCATGTTCTACCATAGCAAATATAGTTACTATCTTTAATACCGAAAGTCCATTCATACATGAAAGCAAATTTCTGTCCGTTTACATAAGTAGAAGTAGTTTCAATATCGAAAGCACACGGAATGTTAATATACTGATATTTCGCTTTATCCCTGTGACTAAATTTTATACACACTTCATACTCTAAACCTTCTAATGAAAATTCGCTTACATGAACCATACCTTACACCTTAAACCAACCGCCCTTTTCCATAGCATCAAATAACTTGTCAAACTCAGAGTAATAAGTTTCTTCCTCTTTCAGTTGCAACATACGTGATACTATTTCATCAATAGCGTTTAAGTCTCCCTCTGCACCTGCTAACTCTATATTTTCTTCTTTAACATATAGGTTAATTTGTTCCCATATCTTTTGATAATCTAACGCAACAGCACTATCACCAACAGACTGTAAATACTGTTTAACTTTGCTTGCTATATTGAAGAAACTACTTGCTTTAGCTTGCAGGTCTGCTATATCGGTGTATTCGATACCTGTAGCACTTGCCATATCATAAAGCACTTGTTTAGCACCTGTAACAGTAGAAGTTTTGTTTTCTATGAACTTCTTAACTCTCCAATACTCTGCCTGTACTTCCTGATACGTTTTACCTCTGACACTAAATCTGTGCATACCGTTTTCTTCCCATGACTTGTATGCAGGTGTATCAGTTAATTCAGACTGTTCAAGTCTTTGTATACGCTTATTTGCCATGCTTGCCAAACGTGAAACCTGTTTCCTCAGTTCCTTTTCTTCACGTTTAATTTCTTCTACCTTTTGTTTAACTCCGAACCTGTCCATGTTTTCACCTCACTATTAAAGTAATAATTTCAACAACTACCATGATAAAAAAGAGAACTTTCCACTTAATACAAGTGTGCTTCAAATCTTTGATAATCTCAGTTGCTAAAGTCATTGTAACACCCCCTTTACACACATTCAAATAATCCCTTTAAGAACTCTACACGGTTTTCAACGTCCGTCAACTTCCAGTAAGATATTAAATAGGAAATGTTGTTTGCACGTCCGTTTTCAAAAGCAGAAACATTCTTAATATTGTTATCAGTTACCTTACAGAAATCAGTTAAGGAATACCCTAACTTATCTATCCTGTGTTGCTTACAATAGTTACCGATTTTTAACAGCTTTTCTTTATTCATAATTCACCTCATTTTTTCTATTCAGAATAGACACTGTTTTGATAATTTAAGGGGAACTGTTTTTCAGTCTTAACAATTCCCCTTTTATAGTTACATATAGCAAGTGTTGTATTTATTTGTTTTTATAGTGTTATCTGTCTACCCAATTCACACTGTAGCAAAGTTCTGCTCTGTTCTTTGTCTCATAAGTGTAAATCGTGAAACCGATTGTACCAGAATTAACAGCGTTTACAAACTCTTCATCACGCATCATTTCTTTAACAGTATCGGTCATGTGCTTCGGAAGATTTACAAGATACTGATTAGTAGCAACAATAGGACTTTCACCGAACTTTGACTTTTTGTTAATGTATAATGCACGAACTTCATAAACAAAATCCTTGCCATTATCATTAAACAAATCATGCAGAGAACGATACTCAAAATCCTTCGGAATAGTGAAATCAAAAAGATTAACCTTATTATACTTGTTAGCAATACCCATTATAGTTACCTCTCTTTCATCATATACTTGCACTCTCTTTGGTGCATGGTTTTCGCATAGGTATAACCAACACTTGCTATACTTGTATGATAGCAGATAACAGGTCTAATGTCAATAGATGAAATGAAATTTTTTCAGTTTTTCTAACAAAATAAACATTATGAAACACGTTATTTTTAGGTGCAATAATCGGTGCATTTTCGGTGCTATTTTGATACAATAATTGTATCAATATTTGTGTCAAATTTTGGTGCAACTT